>Ga0209345_10000092_pt1 | contig 127860 bp, 104 predicted proteins | sample Cruoilmetagenom7_FD_187294 | JGI IMG/M metagenome (GOLD analysis project Ga0209345, IMG submission 187294) | Oil polluted marine microbial communities from Coal Oil Point, Santa Barbara, California, USA - Sample 7 (SPAdes) (version 2) | ecosystem: Environmental > Aquatic > Marine > Oil seeps ... | reverse complement strand
TCCGATCTCCCTCCCTCAATCCCTCCCCCCACAACCCCTACAAAAACCACCCCCCAAACCAGTGAATACCCCCGCAAAATACACGACATACCATCCACCGTGACACAATCCCCGCATCACATCCCAACCCTCCAAACCACCCAGAAGCCCAGCCCCACAGCCCTCCTCGCAGGTCTCGGCTCATCCACCAACACGACCACCCCCCTCGATATCCTCCAAACACACATCATCCCCTCATCAGATACAAACCCATTACGCACCCTCCAATCCCTCCTAGACCACCATCCCAACAACCACTGGCTCCTCACCCTCTCCTACAACCTCGCACCCACAATCGAACAATCCGTACCCACACAACAAACCAGCTTCCCCCACATCATCGCCCAACGCTGCTCCCAAATCACCACCCCCCAACCCACGCACCAAGCCCCTTGGTCCATCGACCCAACCAAACTCCACCTCACCCCAAAATCCAACTACATCGCAAAGGTCAACAGAGCCCTCGACTACATCGCCGCCGGAGACATCTACCAGGTCAACCTCACACACCCAATCACCTTCCCCTTCCAAGGCTCCTCCCAATCCCTCGCACGCCACCTCTTCAACAACACAAACCCCGCCCAAGGCTCATTCACCTGCTTCGACGACGGCTCAAACCCAAACCAAACAACCCGCCACGCCATCATCTCAATCTCCCCAGAAACCTTCCTCACCTACGACTCAACCACAAACACCCTCACCACCGAGCCCATGAAAGGCACCAGCCCCGCCTCTACAAACCCCAACGACCTCTACATAAACCCCAAAGACCGCGCCGAACTCAACATGATCATCGACCTCATGCGAAACGACCTCGCAAGAATCTCCACCCCCGCCTCCGTCAAAGTCACCAACCCAAGACAAATCACCACCCACCACAACTCCGTCCACCAAGCCACCGCCACCATCAAATCAACCCTCAATCCCAACACCAGCCTCTCTAAAATCCTCCAAGCCACCTTCCCCCCAGGCTCAATCACCGGCGCACCCAAAATCCGAGCCATGCAAATCATCAACCAACTCGAATCTTCCACCCGAGGCCCCTACTGCGGCTCAACCATCGCCCTCGCCCCAAACAACTCCTTCAACGCCTCAGTAAACATCCGAACCCTCCACATCCAAGGCACCCCCTCCCCAGTATCCCCCGATTCCTTCAAATCCGCCACCCTCACCTACCACACCGGCGCAGGAATCGTCGCAGACTCAATCCCAGAGCAAGAATGGCAAGAAACCCTCACCAAAGCCGCCATCCTAGAACACACACTCAACATCACCCTACAAAAATAACCACCCTCAGTGTCCTAAAACACACAAAGTCCGATGATTACCGGCTTTACAGCAATATACGCTCAACTCCCCCGCCCCAGCCGACCGATGATGACCCGGTGCGAACCCGAGGTTCCACAGACACTTACATATCCCATCCGTTCAAAGGGGCCATACAAGATGACAACAACAAACCGACGCCGTTACCAGCGCGCAAACGCCGAGATCGCATGCAAATGCCGTCGCAGTGCCCACACCCTCTTCGCCCCCGCCCAAACAATCGACCTCTCCCCAGGCGGAGCCTCCCTCGAAATCACCTCCCCAAGACTCACCAAACTCGGCGACCGACTCGCCCTCGCCTTCAACTCCCCAACCTGCCCGATCTTGAACGCCTCAAAGATGATCGGTGCCACCGTCGTCCGCATCACCCCAATCGACAACAACAAACAACACATCGCCGTCGAGTTCGACGCCCCCCAGTTCAACCTCACCGAGCTGGCCACCCCCCAAAGCAAAGCCGCCTAATAAAGCGCCGTTCTGGGTGCCACTACTCGCATTCTTATGCGCAGTAGTGTCTTAAAAACTCACCGCCGGCGCCTCCCGCACAGCCGCATCCTCAATCTCGAAATACTCCGCCTTCTCAAACTTGAACATCCCCGCGATGATCACGCTCGGGAATGTCTGCACCGCAGTATTCATGTCCCGCACATTCCCGTTATACAACCGGCGTGAAGAAGCGATCCGATTCTCAGTCTCGGACAACTCCCCCTGCAAGTTAATAAACTGCGAATCCGCCTTCAGGTTCGGGTACTGCTCAACGACAACCGACAGCTGCTTCATCGCCCCGATCAGCATCCCCTCGTCCTTCGCCTGCGATTCAGGCGACCCGTTATTGGCAACACAAGCGTTCCGAGCCGCGATCACATTCTCTAAGGTCTCAGATTCATGCGTCGCGTACCCCTTGACCGTATTGACAAGATTCGGGATCAGGTCATACCGACGCTTAAGCTCAACATCAACCCCGGCCCAAGAATCCTTCAAATGCTGCCGAATCCGCACCAACCCATTATAAATCCCAACAACCCAGCCGACGATCACAAGCAACAACACGCCAACCACAATCAGTCCAATCACAAAGCCGCTCATACGATCTTCCCTTCTTCTAAATCCTTGACCACAAACTCAGGCCACAACTCCAAAAACTTCAACGACCACCCCAGCGACTGCCCAAACCGATCCGCTTCCCACTTGGAAAAACCGTCGGTCAAGCTCAACCGCCCGTGCTCCATATCTATCACACCAGGCTCAGTCTTGAGCAAAAACTCAATCATCCGCTGGCTCACAATGTCATACGCAAACTTCCGATTGTCACACTTCACATAGTACTTCTTCGAGAACTCGCTGCTCTCAAAGTCAATGTCATTCTTCCCAAACGCAGAAGCAACCCGATCAAAGAACCCCTCACGCCGAATCAAAAAATCAGGCGTCCCCCGGAACGGCAACTCCATAATAAAGTAACTGAAGTCGTGCTTCACAATCCGGGTCCGTGTCGTCGTCCGCCCCTTCGAATCCGTCGTTGTATAAGTCTCCCTCGTCTTATACGAAAAATCCCCGGCTTTCACCCTCCCAAACCGTTTCCCCATCTCCCCCTCACCCAACTCAATCTCCCCCGAGATCGTGTTGTACGCATACCGAGCAAACCCCCGCTGAAACACCTCAAAGTGCTCAAACTCCTCATCATGCCCCGCATCCTGCAACGCATTAAACAAAAACCCATTCTGCTCCGCAAGCCCCACCATCGAATCAAGCCGCTCCTGCGCCCGCCGCTTCGCCTCCGCTTCCATCTTGATGATCAGCCAGATCAGACCCCCAGCCCCAGCAATCCCCAAGACTACAAGCAACGCAATCGGAATGAAACCCATTTCAGCCATCATCATACATCCTACTTCTTCGGAACCCCCCCCGCACACTTTCACCCCAATCTTCTCTTCCCACCCATCCGTGTGCCACTACTCGCCGCCTTGGGGGGTTCGGCGCAGTAGTGTCTTCTTTACGGGTGCCACGGCTTGCCGTCTTCGCAAGCCGTGTCTTCCCCCCTCAGGGTGCCCCGATCTCGCCGTCTTCGGCGCAGTCGGGTCTTTTTTCCTACCTCTCCACTGGGGTAAGGGCTCCCTTGTCCCTTTCACTCTTTCTCCTGATCCTCTCCCATTGGCAATCGCCTGTAAGTAACCACCCCCCACAGCACCGCGAACACAAACACTCCAAAGCCATACCCAACCAAGCCACCCACACCACTCGATGATTTTTGGGTCAATATACTTTGCTGATTCTCAATCTGATCCGCAGCCCACCCATACCCCCCATCATGCAACGCAGAATATGTCAACTCAAGCAACTCTGATCGCCGCACCTTATCAATCGAGTCGCCGACCCCATACATTTGATCCGTACGGTCATTAAACTTATCGAGCATGCCCTCAGGAAGATCTTTGAGCGTTTCATTGATTTCATCTGTAATCTCGGCCATTTCTTGAGGCATCGTGTTGTTTGGGTTCTGCGTCGGAAAATGCCAATACTGTTTAGGACCTTCAATATCAGATCCATCCACAAGTTTCAAAATAACAGACCGACTTTCTGATTCCCATTCTGCAAGTTTCTTACTAATCCCAGGCCACTTGAAAGTTGTCATCCCTGTTTCTACCCGAGTCTCGATCTTTGCGAGCGGCACAAACGGATCTTTCTCGCTTATTCGAAATGTCTTCACCTCATACTTGATTCCACTGGTCGGATGATTCGAATCAGAAAAATCAAACTCTACATACAGCGTCCGAATTTCGAAACCGCCCGAGGTCGTTGGTCCAACGGATAGCGTGAGCACAATAAAGATCAACAATCCGCTCATAAAACCCGCTAGCATATTCGTCCGCCGAGTAGTCATAATGCAAGTATATCATCAACCTAAACATTCCTCTTTCTCTCTTCTCTGTGTCCTCAGCGTTCTCTGCCACCTCTGCGTACAACTCTTCTTCACCCCTAGTGCCTAGTAAATGGCCAGTCCCATCTTCGCCCCCCTACAATAAAAAATGCTCTGGCAACCCTCCATCCCCGACTCCTACCACACCCTCCCCGAAACCGAACTCTTCGCGCGCATAGAAGCCCGCCGAAAACAACTCGGAAACAAACTCCTCATCCTCGGCCACCACTACCAAATGGACGCCGTCGTCCAACACGCCGACTTCACCGGAGACTCACTCAAACTCGCACAACTCGCAGCCTCCGTCGTCGAAGAACGAGCACAAGCACAAACCCCCGTAGAACACATCGTCTTCTGCGGCGTCCACTTCATGGCCGAAACCGCAGACATCCTCACACCCGACTCCGTCAAAGTCATCCTCCCAGACTTGTCGGCCGGCTGCTCCATGGCCGACATGGCCGACTACGAACAAACCGTCGAAGCATGGGAACTCATCCACAACTCCCTCAAAGAACAAGGATGGACCGGACGCATCGTCCCCATCACCTATGTCAACTCCACCGCCGCCATCAAAGCATTCGTAGGACACCACGGCGGCGCCTGCTGCACCTCCTCCAACGCCGCACAAGTCTTCGAATGGGCAATGGCCGGCGGCACTGAACCACGCAAGCCAGACGAAGAAATCAAAGTCCTCTTCCTCCCCGACCAACACCTCGGCCGCAACACCTCCGCCGCCTTCGGCATCGATGTAGATACTAACACCTGCATCTACGACCCCAAGAAAACAGAACGCGGCGAGCCTCTCGGCGGAGCGTCCGACAAAGAGTTATACGATGCCGCAACCATCTTGTGGGCAGGACATTGCAGCGTCCACAAACTATTCGCCCCCGAACACTGCGCTCAGATCCACGAGGACAACAAACAACTCAGTGCAGGCGAAGAACCAGTCCAAATCATCGTCCACCCAGAGTGCACCAAAGAAGTCGTCGACCTCGCCGACCAAGCCGGATCAACCGAGTTCATCATCAACACCATCGCCGCCGCCGCCCCAGGCACCAAATGGGCCGTCGGCACAGAAGTCCACCTCGTCAACCGCCTCGCAAATCAACACAAAGCCCGAGGCGTAGAAGTCTCCATGCTCTCAGACTGCCAATGCCTCTGCACCACCATGTACCGCATCAACCAGCCCCACATCCTCTGGATCTTGGATGGCTTATGTGGTATCGACACAAAAGACAACAAGCCAATCGAGCACAACATCATCGCCGTCCATCCCGAAGCCCAGACAAGAGCCATCCTCGCCCTAAACCGAATGCTCGCCCATACAGGTTCCGGCGCAGTCAAAGCCCACTAACAACCCAATCCGTGCGCACAAACACAGTTGTTAGTACGATTTGAGTTCAGCAACCCAAATCGCCGATTGTTCCACGTGGAACAATTGAATCCAAATCCTCAACCCCCCTCCCCAGCATCACTCTGGGCCTCCGAAATCTCCCGCTGGGGATTCTTCGCCTGCGGCATCGTGCTGGTCGTCGCCGCCGCCATCCTCCCCCTCAACGCCGACCTCGAATGGACCCGCCACCAAGCCGACCTCGCGCTGGTCATCGAACAAGAAAATCTCGCACGAAACGAGTCCTACGCCGGGATGGTCGCCGCGATCGAAAACCAGAACCCCGACACCCTCCGCCTCCTCGCCCAGGCCAATATGGGCCTCATCCCCGCCACGCACGATGCGCTGGTGTCGCCGGGGTATCGGAGCGATCCGATGATGTTCGAGCTTCTGGAGCCGGCGGCTCTCCAGCGCCCGGTGTTTGCCCCGCAATACTCGCGGCTCGAAAGATTGGTCATGGTTCCCAAATCCCGGCTCTGGGTCATCGCCGGCGGGATGCTCCTGGTCCTGATCGGTGTGCTGCCGGCCGCCAAGCCCAAGTGATTTTGGCTACAGTCATACCATGAACGGCGTGCAAAACTATCCTGTGATTGTTGGTCCCACAGCCGGTGGGAAGACGGCGCTTGCCGTGGCGCTGTGCCAGAAATATGCGCAGCGGGGATTGCCGATGGGGCAATGCGTGACGGCGGATGCGTACCAGATTTACCGTGGGATGGATATCGGGACGGCCAAACCCACCGCAGAAGAAATGGATGGCACTGTTCATCATCTGATCGACATCATTGAGCCGGGGCCTCGGTTTACCGTTGCGGACTGGTTGGTGATGGCGGATGATTTGGTTGGGCGGTTAATTGGGGATGGGGTGCCGCCGGTGGTTGTGGGCGGGACGAATCTGTATATCCAAACTTTTCTCGACGGCATGTTTACCGCGCCTGAGCCGAGTGATGTGGTAATGGCAGAGGTTGAGGGGATGGGGCAAGCCGAGCGGCGAGCGAAACTTTTGGAGGTTGATCCCGAGGCGCACGGGCGGATTGATTCCAACGATCTTCGGCGGACGCGGCGTGCACTGGCGGTGTATTTGCAGACGAGGACGCCGATCACTGAGCTGCAGCGGCAGTGGGATGCTGTTGACCACGCGCGGCCCGGGGCGGTGCTGGTGGGGTTGCATTGGGCGAGTGAGGATATTAACCCGCGGATCAATCAGCGGGTCAAGATCATGATCGAGATGGGCCTCGTCGAGGAAGCGCGCGCGTTGTGGGAAGCGGGCAAACTCGGGGAGCAATCATCGCAGGCGATCGGCTACAAACAGTTGATCGAACACTTTGAGAATCGGTGTTCGCTCGACGAGGCGATCGAGCGGATCAAGATTGACACGCGGCGGTTCGCCAAGAACCAACGCACATGGCTCAAACGGTTCCGCGGCCGGCGTTCCGGCGGCGGCTCGATCTGGATCGATGCGGCGGGGGTTGGGACTGAGGAGTTGTGTAATCAGATCTTTGAGCGAATGGGTGGCATGTAGGTGCCGTCTTCGGCTCCTGCATGTCTTTGGTGAGAATGCGAGATCAAGATCGTGGAGGAGTCGAAGACGACACCTCCACGGCACCCGGCGGAAGACGGCGGGTCGGGGCACCCTATGGGCACATGTCATTTCGTTTCCTTCTTGATGCAAACATAGACAGCACACCGACCACCGTAAACACACCCGGAGCTGGCACAACAAACGCCATCGCTGTAACCCGAGGAAAGCCAACCTCGCCGATCAAGGTCGTTTGCCCAGTTGCGGGATCAATCGAGAAAAGCTCAGCGCTATCGTTCCAGTTTGAATGACCGGCGAGAAGCATTCCTGTTGTCGGATCGAAGGTGAGCCCGCCAATTACCATTTCGAGATCCGCAATCACAGTTGCTTGACCGGTGCTCATATCTATTGATAGAAACTTGTCATCTAAGTTGTCGATGGCATACATTTGTTCTGTAACAGAGTCGATAGCAAGGGCATATACCCCCCCGTACCCCATCGAGCCAATAGTAGTAGTTTCACCAGTATGAGGATCAATGCGTACGAGTGTGTCGGCCAATCCATCGACACCAAAGAGGTATCCACTGGAGCTGTCGTAGGTCATACCGCTGATCCAACTGATTCCGAGCCGACCTACAACTTCCGTAGCACCTGTTGATGGGTCTATTGATAGCAAGAAATCGGATGTGTATGACGCGCCATAGAGTGTATCGGATGTAGCGTCATATGCCATTCCCGCTATTCCACCAAAATCCAGAATAGCAATATTTGTTGCCGCACCCGTATTCAGATCAAACGACATGAGCTCATTTGAGAATGTTCTCACGCCGTAGAGTGCTGGCTGTGCGACTCCTTCTTTCGTCGATGTGGCCAAGGCCAAAATCCCAACCAATCCGATTTTTGCTATTCTGTCTTTAATCGCTGAACCCTCCTACACGATTTGCCGGGTGCTCACTTGGAGCAACTCGATCGCCAATTATCTTACTCTCTTTCTGGGTTCCATGCAGGAGCCGAAGACGGCACCTACATGGCACCCAGACCGAAGAATACTTGATTCGTGGCTTGCGAATGGGAGATAGGGGACTGAATTGTTTGTGTGTTTCTGCTAGTATTTGTGTGTCTGTTTGGGTGCAGCCGTGGCGATGGGTATCACGGTGCGGCGGGCTTGGGTTTGTGTTTGCTTGGGAGTTGCTTGTGGTTGTGATTGAGGATGATCATGTGACTGGGCGGTTGGCACCCGAGAGACGCGTATGAAAACTGTTTCTGTTCAGATCGCTACGGTGCTTCAGCATCGGAATGCCAAGCGGAACTTTGGTGCGCTGGCGCGTTTGTTTATTGTGCTTACAGCGTTGATCTGCATCTATAGCGTTTTGTTTCATCTGATCATGCTGCATGAGGGACAGGATCACAGTTGGCTGACAGGGTTTTACTGGACGCTTACGGTGATGTCCACGCTTGGGTTTGGGGATATTACTTTTCACAGCGATCTTGGTCGGGTGTTTTCGATCTTTGTGTTGCTTACTGGTGTTGTCTTTTTGCTCATCTTGCTGCCGTTTACGGTGATTCAGTTCTTTTATGTGCCTTGGGTCGAGGCGCAGGCGGCTGCGCGGACGCCTCGGGAGCTTCCGGCTCAGACTAAGGGGCATGTCATTCTTACGAATGATGATCCGGTTTCGTTGTCGTTCATCAAGAAGCTTGAAAAGTTCAACTATGAGTATGTGTTGCTTGTGCCTGAGATTGAGGAGGCGATGCGGCTTCATGATCTGGGGTTTCAAGTTATGCTTGGACAGCTCGACGATCCCGAAACATTCCGGCGGGCCAGGGCTGATCAGGCGGCGTTGATCGTCTCGGCGCAGAATGACCTCGTGAACACCAACATTACCTTTACTATCCGGCAGGTTGCGCCTGATGTGCCTTTGGCGGCGACTGCGGATAAGGCGACCTCGCTTGAGGTACTCAAGCGTGCCGGCGCGACCGAAGTTCTGAACCTCTCGGATATGATGGGCAAGGCGCTTGCGAGGTGCATGGTTGGGGGGAATGCGTTTGCCCATGTTGTTGGGTCGGTTGATGAGTTGTTGATTGCTGAGGCGAATGCGTGTCGTACGCCGCTTGTGGGCAAGACGCTGCGTGAGAACAACCTGAGCGAGCTTGGAGTGAGCGTTGTCGGCGTTTGGGACCGTGGCGACTTCCAGAACGCGACTCCCGATACGGTTGTTGGGGAGAATACGATTATGCTGCTGGCGGGGTCTGCGGAGCAGTTCCTGCAGTATGACGAGCACTTTGCGATTTATAACAACTCGGTGAATCCGGTGGTGATTCTGGGCGGGGGGCGAGTTGGGCAGGCGACTGCTCAGGCCTTGGATGCTCGTGGGGTTGAATACCGGATCATCGAACACGATGTTGAGAATGTTCATGATGCCGAGCGCACGATTGTTGGTGACGCCGCTGATCCACAGGTGCTCAAGGAAGCTGGGCTTGACGACACGCCTGCGGTGATCATCACGACGCATGACGATAACCTGAACACTTATGCGGCGATTTACTGTCGTTCGGTGCGTCCTGATGTGCTGGTGATTTGCCGATCGACGCTTGAGCGGAACGCTGAGACTTTGCATCGCGCGGGGGCGGACTTTGTGTTTAGCTATGCGTCTATGGGGGCGACGAGTTTGCTGAATCTCATCAAGGGGCGGCGGATTGTACCGATTGCTGAGGGCCTTGATCTCTTTCGGCTGGGTGTTCCCCGATCGCTGGAAGGAAAGACGATCATGGAATCTGGCGTCCGGCAACAGACCGGGTGCACGATTGTGGCGGTTCGGGATGATGAGGCAGGGATGGTGATTAATCCGCCGGCGCAGATGGTTTTGGAGGCATCGCATGAGATGGTGCTGGTGGGGAGCATGCAATCGGAGAGCGAGTTCTTAAAGCACTATTCCGAGGGGTGATTGTGGAGGAGTCGATGACAACGCCTCCAGGGCGCCCGGGTGCCGGCAGTTCTATGACTAGGGATGGAAGTTTAGAGTTCGATTTCTTCGACGATGAATGCTGAGGACTTTGAGTGGTCGATGAAGTTTCCTTCGTCTTCTAGTAGTGCAGCACCGAGTTGTTGGCCTTCTGGGGTGCTCATTCCTTGCATGAGTGCTTCTTCGGAATCGAACCAGACCTCGGCGACGCCGTCATACTCTGGGAGCATTCCTCTGGATTCTCTGAGGCCTTGGTTTAGGGGAGTTTCCAATGTGTGAGATTGGACATATTTTTTGGCGCCCATGGTGTCTGTGTTTTTCATGAAGTAGGGGCCGTGCTTGTTGAGCCAGTAGTCTTTGAACTCTTGACGCGTCATGTCTGGGTGGCGGGTTAGGCACATTACAAACTTGATCATCCTTTGATACTCCAATACAAACTGGTCGGCGTCGAAACAGCAATGGTCTGCGGCGTGATTGTACGCTTGGTGCCCGTTCCGTTTGGGACCTCATATGAACAATATGCCGGCAAAGATGAGTATCGCTGAGATGATCCGGCTCTTGCGGAGGGGTTCGCTTAGGAAGATGATTGCGATGGCGCTTGCGAAGAGGACGGAAGTTTCTCGGAGTGCTGATACATAGGGGATGGGGGCTTGTGTCATTGCCCAGAGCACAATTGCGTAGGCGGAGAAGGACATGAGACCGCCGATGAAGCCGTGCTTCCATTTTTTTTTGATGTGCTTCAGGCATTGCTCTCGGCCGCGGCGGTGGAGCACGATTCCGATATAGATTATTGATTGGAACAGGGTGAACCATACGAAGAAGCTTGTGCTGCTTCCGCTGAGGCGGGCACCTAGGGCGTCAACGACGGTGTAGGCGGCGATCATGACTGCTGTTGCCAGCGCGAAGAGTATGAGTTTGTTTGATTGTCGTTTGTTGCCTGCTTCGAGCGCTAGGACTCCTGCACCGATGAGAAGAACACCGAGCACGCCGGTGAAACTCAGGGGTTCGTTGATGACGAGCACGCTGACCAGGGTCACGATGAGGGGGGGGAGGCCTCGGACGATTGGGTAGACGGCACCGAAGTCGCCCATGGAGTAGCTCTTTGAGAGCAGGAGAAAGTAGCTCACATGGATGAAGATTGTGATGAATGCGTAGGGCCAACTGCTGCTGTCTGGGAAGGGGAGGATGGGGATCAGTGCTAGACAGATTACGATCCAGGCGGCTGAGATGAGCATGCTTTCGAGCAGGGGGTCTTTGCCGCTCTTGATCAGGGCGTTCCAGGTTGCGTGGAATAGAGCCGCGACAAGGACGATGATGATGACGCTTAGAGGCATGTGGTGTCACCGGTACACACGGGGTTTGGTATCCAGTAGACTTCTGTTTTGAATGTACCGTCTGGTGCGAGATCTAGGATTCGGTAGCCGTGGCGGGATGGGTCGAGGGTGTGTGAAGCGTTGAAATCGATGAGGTCTTTGCAGGTGGAGGCTGGTTCGTGTACACACTGGATGCTTGTGGCGGGTGTGGTCATTACTTCGATGTCTTTGTAGCGGGCGGCGCATTGTGTATGGGCGTGTCCGGCGATGACTGCTCGGACATTTGGCCATGACGATAGTTCTTCGAGGAACTCGCTGGCGCCGACGAGTTGGCAGTTGAATGACGGGCAGGGGGTGATTGGGGTGTGGTGGAGCGCTACAAGGATATTGCGGGACTCGGATTGTTCGAGTGCATTTTTCAGGAGTGATTGTTGCTTGGTGGAGAGTTGGCCGTAGCCTTGGCTTTCTACTTGTGAATCAAGGAAGATCAGACGCCAGTGGCCTTGGTCGTGCACATCTGTGAAATGGATATTGTCGCCGCACAGGTCTTTGGTGATGTGTTCTGATGAATCGTGGTTGCCCGGGAGCACGAAGACCGGGAGTCCGGTAGAGCGTAAGAGTTTGCCCACACGCGAATACGACTCGGGATCTCCGTGCTCGACGAGATCGCCGGTTGCGATGATGAGGTCTGGGGCGGTGGTGAGTCCGTGTTGGAGAACGCGCTGGAGGGAGGCGTATGGGTTGATCCCGCAGAAATCGTCTTGTTTTTCTGGGACGACATGAAAGTCTGTGATTTGTAGTATTCTTAAACTCATCGAGAGGCTCCCGGCTAACTGACCATACCCGCCTCTGTACGATTTCTTATTCTAGACAAATGAGTTGGGAGCCCTTTGGGAACTCTTTCTATTTTTTGCCTTTCTTTTATTCTGAGGACATGGAGGTGCTGTTGGCACACGCAGCCGCGGTTTGGCATTGAGTATAAAAAAAGGGGAGCCCGGAGGCTCCCCTTGTGTTTGATTTCGATCGGGTTTCGATCAGCGGATGCGGATTGTGCGCCAGTTGCTCCAGCTTGAGGCGCCGGCGCTGTTGACTGCTCGGACGCTATAGCGGAAACGGCCGTTGCCTGGATTGTCGACGAGGGAGTTCACATTGGCGCCGACGGTGCCGACGGTTGTGGTGTTGGTATAGCGACGACCGACCTTTTCTTCACGGCGGACCTCGAAGCTGGTTTCGTTGTCGGAGTTGTCTGGCCATGAGACATTGACTGAGCCGCCACCGAGATTTGAGATGCTTGGGCGTCCCGGTGCTGCTGGTGGCGTGACGGTGGGCGCGCCGGATTCGACGGTGATGCCGATGGTATCGCTGCCTGACAATCCGCCGGAGTCGCTGACGCTTGCGGTGATGGTGTGGGTGCCGACACTCAGCCCAGAGGTTGAAAATGAAGCACCGGTACCGATCTGACCGTCGCGGCTGGAGGTCCAGATGATCGACGAGCTGATGTTGCCATCTTCGTTATCGCTGGCGCTGCCGGAGAAGGTCACTGAATCCCCTTGGGTGTAGGTTGAGCCGTTAGATGGTGTACCGATGTTTGCGGTTGGCGCGGTGTTGGCCGGGCCGCCTCCACCGTCGAGTGCTGCATCAAGGTTGAGTACGCCTCCGGTCGTGGTAACGCCGTTCATGGCGTTTGTTCCACGTGCCGTTGATAACAAGCGGTCACGAAGTTGTGTGTAGCTCCAGCTTGGGTTGTGAGCGAGCAGTATCGCTGCGGCTCCGGCGACATGAGGGGACGCCATCGAGGTGCCCGAGTTCCAGACATAGCCATTTCCGGTGTAAGTACTGGCGATGTCAACGCCAGGTGCACCGATGTCGACTGAGTTTGAGCCGTAGTTTGAGAAGCTTGCAATCTGATCCCGGTTGTCGGTCGCGGCGACCGAGATGATGCTGTCGTCGCTGTAGGAGCTTGGGTAGTGCGGCGAGTTGTCGGTGTTTACGCCGTCGTTTCCTGATGCGGCGACGAAGAGATGATTCGCGGATGAAGCACTTGCGATTGCATCTCGCATTGCTGTCGAGAAGCCGCCGCCGCCCCAGCTGTTGTTTGAGATGCGTGCGCCGTTGTCTACGGCGTAGTTGAGCGCTGCGATGGCGTCAGAGGTTGAGCCGCCGTTTGGGCCGAGGAATCGGAGTGGCATGATTTGTACATCCCAGGCGACGCCTGCGACACCGATGCCGTTGTTGCCTTCGGCGCCGACGGTGCCGGCGGTGTGTGTGCCGTGGCCTTCGGTGTCGGTTGGGTTGTTGTCGTTGCCGTAGAAGTCCCAGCCGCGGACATCGTCGATGTAGCCGTTGTTGTCGTCATCGATCCCGTTGCCTGCGATTTCGCCGTTGTTGGACCAGATGTTGTCATCAAGGTCTGGGTGATCCCACTGGGTTCCGGTGTCGATGACCGCGACGATGACGCCCGAGGCGTTTGTGCGGGTGTCCCATGCTTCGAACCCATCGATGTCCGCGTCGGTTGTGCCCGATGTTCCTCGGATGCTTTGACCGGTGTTGTTGACGCCCCATTGGAGTCCGACAAAGGAGTCGTTGGGTTGTGCGATAGCATGAACGACATAGTCTGGCTCGGCGTACTCAACGAAGGGGAGTGCTTGGAGCATTTGGATCGCTTGATCGATGGGCATATTTACTTCGATATGCTCGAGGCGATCAACGCCTTTGAATGTGCGGAGGAGTTGGCCACCGACGAGTGCCTTGGCGGCCGCGTTGATTGCTTGGTCATTGGAAGTAAAGCGGACAAGGATTTGGTTTGGGATCTGCTTGATTGTTGGGTCTTGTTCGAGTGCCAACCTGCCTTTGGTTAGGGCCTCGTCTGAGGCCTGCGATGAGGCCACGACCGGAGCTCCGTAAGCAATACCAGAACCAAGCATGAGCGAACATGCTCCCAAGAGGAAATGCGTTTTCTTCATTTTTTCTTTCCGAACCAGTGCCTTCGAACACACAGCGCAGATTCATTTTTTGATTTGAATGCGGATGCATCGTTGTGAGACCATGACCGGAATCGGCCATATGAGATGGTTGCAGTTTACCAAAGATGCAGTTCTGGTGCAATAGTGAATCTGGGAATGTCCAGCGAATCAAAGGAGCCGTTTGAGTGGTGTTGGCTTGGTGCAATGGGGTTTATACTGGTACGATGTGTCGTATGGTAGTTTACGGGCTGATGATGGCCTAGAAGGTTGTTATGGAACTCTGGGATGTGTTGTTTGATATTTTGGTTCTTCTTGGCAGTGCGCTTGTGCTGGGGGTTTTGTGTGAGCGGCTTCGGCAGAGCCCGATCCTTGGGTATTTGGCGGCGGGGACTTTGCTTGGGCCTCATGCGATGCAGGTTGTGTCGAGTGCTGATGAGGTTTCTCAGCTTGCCGAGCTTGGGGTGGCATTACTTCTGTTTACGATTGGGCTTGAGTTCTCTTGGCCTCGGTTGAAGAAGCTGGGGGCGGCGGCGCTTGGGGGCGGGACGGGGCAGGTGCTTATCACGATGGGGATCGGGGCGGGTGTTGCGCTTGGCTTTGGGGTTTCTTGGAAAACGGCGGTTGCGATTGGGGCGATCGTGGCGCTGAGCAGCACGGCGGTGGTCTTGCGGCTGCTGATCTCTCGGGCGGAGATCGAGAGTGCTCACGGGCGGCATGCGCTCGGGATTTTGTTGATGCAGGATGTTGCGGTGGTGCCTTTGGTGCTTTTGGTGACGGTGATTGGCGGGGAGGGATCGGCGCAGGAGGTGGGGACGGATGTTCTTCTTGCTGTTGCGGGGGCGGCGGGGCTTGTGGTTGTGCTGTATGTGCTGCTGAATAAGGTGGCGCCGAAAGTCATGGGGCTTGGGGCGTTGCAGCAGAACCGGGATTTGCCGATTTTGCTCGCGATTGTGATCGGGCTTGGGTCGGCTTGGGGATCGCACAAGCTTGGTTTGTCTCCTGCGCTTGGTGCGTTTGTGGCGGGGATGATCCTTGCTGAGTCGCCTTTTGCGACGCAGATCCGGGCGGATATTGGCTCGATCCGAACGCTGCTGGTGACTTTGTTCTTTAGTTCGATCGGGATGCTTGGTGATCCGGCGTGGTTTGTTTCGCATCTGCCTGAGGTGCTTGGTTTGGTGGGGGCGATTGTTGTTGGTAAGAGTGTGGTGATCTGGATTGTGCTGCGGGTGTTTGGGCTGACGAACCGGAACGCTCTGGCGGCGGGGATTTGTCTTGGGCAGGTCGGGGAGTTTTCGTTTGTGCTTGCGGCTGTTGCACGGGGGACTGTGATCAGCGAGGAAGTGTTTACGCTAATTATCTCAACGACGATTGTGACGCTGTTCTTGACGCCTTATTTGGTGGCGTGGGGGCCTCGGGTTGCGGGGTTTGTTGTAGGGAGTCTTGAGCGGGCGGGGGTGCTTAAGCCTGGATCTGTTGGGGGGGATGATGACCTGAGTTTGTCGTCTGGGGGTTTGATTGTGGTTGGGTTTGGGCCTGCGGGTGAGGCTGTTGGGACGACGCTTGAGGGGTATGGGGACCGGGTGTCTGTGATTGATCTGAACCCGGCGAGTATCCGGATGGCGCAGCGGCTTGGGTTTACGGGACATATTGGTAATGCGGCGCAGGCGGAGGTGCTTGAGCATGCGGGGATTGCGCACGCGATCGCGGTGGTGGTGACGGTTCCTGATCCGGCGGCGGCGCGGGAGATTGTTGAACTGGCTCGGACGCTGTCGCCTGATGTTCATGTGATCGCGCGGGCGCGGTACCACCGGTACTTTACGGATCTGCAGCACGGGGGTGCTGATGAGGTTGTTGATGAGGAGCGGATCGTGGGGGCGATTCTGGCGTCACGGATGCGGGCACAGATTCGGAAGGCTGATTCGGCGGCGGAAGAGAAAGAAGCGGGTTTAGACAGCGGTGCTTAGTCGTCTAGGGAGATGGACTTTGGTCCTTCTTTTCCTGCGGTGCGTTCCATGTAGCCGTCGCCTCGTTTTTCGTATTTGGTGAAACCGAGGCGGTCTAGGTTCTCGTTTGAGAGTTGGGACTTGCCTTTGATGTCGGACCATTTTCCGGCTATGTTTGGGGGCTGGATGACGCGTTCGACTGGTTTGCCTTCGTGGACGGTGAGGGCGTCTTCGGACATTTGTTGGATGAGTTCGAAGGTTGGTTCGCCGGTGGGTTCGCCGTTTTCTTTGAGGTATTGGTAGACATAGATGGGCATGGGGTTACTTTCGGTTGTTTGGAATCGACTCTTTAGTTTGGGGTGGTTAGCCGAAGATTTGGCCTGAGTCGGTGTCTTGCATTTTCCATCCTGTGGATTGGCAGATTTTTTGGAGGACTGGCCAGGCGAAGTCGGTGTTGTAGACGACGACCATTGCTTGGTTGAGGGTGTCGTGTCCTTGTGCGTATTCGACGGTGTATCCTGGGCCGTGGAGGACCATGGTGCCCATTTTGGTGAGTTGCTTGCCGTCGGGGAGGGTGTTGAAGGAGCCGAGTTCTTTGCAGACTTCTTTGGGTGAGCCTAGCGGGAAGTTTCCGGCCATTGGATCGTCGGTGTTCTTGGGTTTGATGAAGACGAGGATTCGTTTTGAGGATTTGGCCATAGCGTTGGATTGTAGGGTGGATCAGTCTTCTTGGCTTTGCTCGTCGTCGAGGGCGTCAAGGGCGTCGTCTCTGGCGTCGAGGAGTTCGACGGCTTTGTCGAGAAGGAGGGAGAGGGGGACGGGTTTTTGGAGGTAGGCGTCTACGCCTAGGGATTCGCCGTAGGCTTGGTGACGTTGGCCCTCGTTGGCGGTGACCATGATGACGATTGGGGAGTTCTCGAGGCCTTTGATGCGTTCGAGGACGAGGAAGCCTGAGCGTTTGGGGAGCATCATATCGAGGATGACGATGTCGGGTGGGTCGTCTGCGCAGATGCGGACGGCTTCGTCGCCGTCGGCGGCCGTCAAGGTCATGGCGTCTTCGGACTGGAAGGCTGCGTCGAAGGATTCGAGGATGTCGCGTTCGTCGTCAACGATGAGGACGCGGATGTCTGCGAGGCGGCCCTCGTCGTAGCTGTCTTGTTGGTCTTGTTGGTCGTCCATGTGATCTCCTGCTGGTGATTGGTAGGGTTTACTTGAAGTGTGTGATGTTGTGCTCTTGCATGTAGGCTCGGTCGCGATCGCTCCGGTCGATTATTTTGGCGAGTTCGTCGTCGGTCATCCAGGGGAGTGCGGCGAGTTTGTTTTTGAGTGCGTCTGGGAATGGTTTGTTGAGTCTTTCGTGCCTTGGGCGGCTCTTCCAGATTCGGTGCATCCAGAGGTACTGTTCCGGTGAATTGCGGATCATTTGTTCGAGGGAACGGCGGTAGCGGGCTGTAATGTAGAAAAGGGGGTCTGGCTGGTCGTTCCAGTCTTCGGATGCGAACTGGTCGACGACCTCGATGCGGTATCGCATGGACTGGTTTGAGCCTGGGGTGGTTGGGAGGCGGCGGGCTTGTCCGATGAGGATGTTGGCGTTGTACTGGAGGGCGGTGAGGCCGATGGATTTATAACTGGACGCGAGGCGTCCGAAGTATGGAACTTGGAGTCCTCGGTCGCCGGCGTTCTGGTCTGCGACGAAGGCGACGGCTTCGCCGTTGCCCATGAGCTTTGGCATGGCGCGCATGGCGCCGAACTTGTCGAGGAGGTCGAGGCCTCTGCGGGAGCGGGTCTGGCGGACCCATTCGTCTGCGGGGCGGAGGTCGAGGGGTCGGTAGATGGCGTGCATGTTGAAGCCGAGGAGGGCCATGGTGTAGCCGACGATTTCCCAGTTGCCGCAGTGTCCTGTTAATAGGAGGGTTGGGCGGTCGTTGAGGAGGGGACGCATGACGGACTGGAGATTTCCGAGTTCGACATAGTCTGTCCAGGCGTCTTCGGAGAGGAGTCTTGGGGTGACGGCGAGTTCGACGGCGAGCATGACGAGGTGTTCGTAGGCCTGCATGACGAGGTCGCGGCGCTGGGAGGGATCCATTTCTGGAAAGGCGACTTGGAGGCGGTCGACGGCTTGGTTGACGCGTTTGGTGTTGAACTTCGCCCCGCCGAAGGAGCGGCCGAGGATTTTTGCGGCGCGGAGGACCGAGGGGAGTGGGAAGAGGTGCGCGGGGATGAGCGCCGAGCGGAGTGCTGCGTAGGCGGCGGGCTGGGTGATGTATTTTTGTACAGGGGTAAGGGTACCCCTTGGATCACGGGCCATGTCGTCCTCGATCTATTCCTTGAATCCCACGAGAGGGAACGAGGATTAGTTTGGGAAGTCGCCGATGAGTGTCTGGAGACGGTTGGCGTTGAGCAGGGGGATCGAGGCGTCTTCGGCACGGAGGAGGAGGTCGTCGTAGCGTTGGATTTCTCGTTGGAGACGGACATATTCCTGCATGGTTGCGATTGGTGCGCCTGGGCCTGGAGGCGGTGGGAGGATTGGTTTTTCGCCGAGGACTACGAAGTCGATGTCGCCAACGACTTCGTCTTCGAGTTTGCCGCCCCACTGCTCGATGAGTGCTTCGAGTTCGTCGGTTTCGTAGGTGGTTGCGATGCCGTCGCCGTCAACATCGAAGAGTCCGTCTACGACGAACTTGTAAGTCTTTGAGGGGTCATAGACGGCGTTTGCGATGACATTTCCTCGGATGATTGGGTTGCCTTGCGAGGAGGAGATGATGCGTGCTCTTGAGAAATCATCTTCGACTTCGATGATCTCGATAACTGCTTTGCCGGCTGGGTAGGTGCCGGTGTCTTTGTTGACGCGGATTTCGGTGGCGTTGTCGTAGACGGCGAAGGTCATGCCGAGGACTGCTTTTTGCTTGCGTCCGATGGAGAGGAGTACTTCTGAGTCTGATGCGATGACCTGGTCGATGCGGCCGTCGATGAGTTCTGCTTCGTTGAGGGGCTGGAGGCGTGTTGATTTGCCTTGGCCTCGGAGGCGTGCGACGAGGTCGCGGAGGAGGTTGTTGTCGCGGGTTGCGTCGTCGAGGCTGGTCTGGATGGTATCGATTGATTCGGTGGAATCTGCGATTGTTTCTTCGATGCGTCCTGCGTACCGCTCTTCGATTTGGGAGAGGGTGCTTTCGAGGTAGACGACGCGGGTGGAGTATTCGTTGAGACGGGCTTCCATATCAGCGGCGGTGTCGTTGAACTCTGATTCGATGGTGGCGACGCGGTTGGCCTCAAACTCTGCGGCTTCTTGTGCTGCACGGCGTTGTGAATCCGACTCATCGAGGCGGGTGGTGAGGGAGGCGATGTCTTTATTCTTTTTGTCTACGAGGTCGAGGAGTGAGCCTTCTGAGATGTCTGAGAGCAGACCGAGCTGATCGCGGTACTGGGTCATGGAGGTTGAGGTATCGCCGGTGACTGAGGCGAGGAGTTCTGAGCGGTTCCCGGCGAGGTACTCGACGACGGTTTTGTTGCCATCGGAGCGTGCTTCTTCGAGGATTGCTCTGATGACAGCGTGTTCGCGTTGCTCTGGGGAGACGAACTGTTTGTAGTTGTCGTTTGCGGCTGCGAGATCACCGCTTGCGCGCTGTGCCTGACCATAGAAGACCATGGTGGTGACGAAGAATCCGAGCGCGAATGCGCCAAGGACTGTGATGGTGACGGCGACGCCGACGCTTGCTCCGGTGCGAGCTGCCATAATGACTCTCCTGTTGGGGGTGAACCCGCCAAAGATGAGTGAAAGATCGAGATTGGCCCGCAACGATCGCGGGCCTGATGTATCCGCACGCGGGCGAAGATGGTTCGATCGCGTGGGCGTTATAGTAGATGGGTTTTGGGGGCTGGGGGGCAATTGGGGGCAGAAACCGGGGCAGGTTGGATTGGGGAGTGATTTGAGAGAAGTCTTGACTTTTGTGCTCTGTTCGTGTCTAGTGGAGGGATTGACTTCTTATGGAGATAATTATGCGGAATTTGATTGTTGGGGTCGTTTTTGGGACTGTTTTTGGGGTGTTTGCGTGTGGGGCTGCGGGGCAGGCGTTTCCGATTCGGGCTTTGGGCGAGGCTGTGTATCCGGATGAGGATGCTGATGATATTTTTGATTGGTATGAGGGGACGCTTGAACGGGTTGGGGATTTGAATGGGGACGGGGTGGATGATCTGGTCGTGCTCATGGCGAGCGACAGCGATTCGGCTGCGAGTCGCCTGATGTGGCTGTATGTTGCTGAGCTGGCAGAGGATGGGTCGGTCTCGTTTGGTATGCCGGAGCAGATTGCTGGGTTTGATCTGGAAGGTGGCTACATCAGCGATTTTGCGATCCATGACCATGACGGTGATGGGCTCAATGACCTGCTGCTTGTGACCGATCAGCGGCATGATCTTGAGGTTTGGATTAACTCGCCTACTGGTTTTGTTCTGGGTATGACACTTCACAATGGGCTTGATGGAACGACTGAGGGACAACACATTTTGATTGAGGATATTGATCAGGATGGGGATCAGGATTATCTGCTTGTGAGCCCGAGTTCAGAAAGCGGCATTTGGACGAAGCAGACCGATGAAGACTTTACCTATGAACCCGTTGGGTTCTATGGGTCATTCTTTGAGTATCCATCGGCCGTCTTCGATCTGGAGGGGGATGGGGACATCGATTTAGTCCATCTTTATGATCAACATATCTCGGCGATCAAACCCACGGCAGATGGTTGGGCAGAGGATGATGTTTCATCTGAACTTGTAGCAACCAACTTTAGACACTTTGGCCTGGTGCAAATTTTTGCAGATGTCAATGGTGATGGGGTGGAGGATGTGGTGATTTTTGGTGAAGCCGAAGGGGGAGAAGATGACGGGAAGCGGGGGTTTGGATTCTTCCTTGCGCCGTTCGAGATTGGGGACTGGGATCCGAAGACCGGGGACTATGAGGAACTTGAGCCGCGTGAGATCCCTTACTTTGTGTTTCAACGGTTTGAGAATGAGTATTCACAAAAGTTTGAAGAACCAGATTTCTGGGAACGCATGCTCAGTTCTCCGGGCGATCTGGATGGGGACGGCACGGATGATCTGATTTATTACCCGTTCGATGGGAAGACTTCCGGGTGGCAAATCTTTGATCCGCTGAACCAGAATGGGCGGCGGGCGGTTGTGCCTGCGATGTCTGTGCATGGGGAGGGGAAGCTTACTAGAGATATGGACATTGATTTTGATCGATATGCCTACCGGGATGCCTATATGGACATCAATGGTGACGGGGTGAAGGATCGGCTGGTGGTGACCGCAGCTGAGCGGGGCGTGGCGATGGATGTGTGGGATGAATCTGACTTTGGGTTGATGGTTTGGGGGGTGCTTGGCAATCCGTTTGATAAGCGGGTGGTGCTTGATGAGCAGGACGCGATGGTTCCACAGCGGGGGGGTAGTTTTTCACACATCATCGCTGCGGATATTGATCTGGATGATGACCCAGAGATCCTGTTGAACTACGGCGGGCTTCGGCTCTTTGATCGGGATGAGTCGGGTCTGTTTCATAATCCGGACCGCCCACTATTTCGGAGTGCGCGTGGTGGGTTTTTGACGATTGTTGCTCAGTTTGATGACGATCCGACGCCTGACATTGTGACGATGGGACTCAACTTGGGGCGAGGGTTCCCTGGGGTTCATCAGAATCCTGATATGTCTGAAAGGAATATGTTTCCGATTGATACCGGCCCTGACCCTGAGAGCAGATTTCACTTTGGGGACCTCCTCGATGATTTTGGTATTGAGTTTCAATGCGATGACAGTTCGGTCGCTGTCGGTGATGTGGATGGCGATGGCTGGGATGATATTGTGATGCGTGGAGAGGTGGGAATCGAAGACGGGTACCACGGGGACGCGGTGCTTGTGTGGCTCAATGATCCGGACGGTTATTTTACGGTGGGGCCGATCACGCCTATCCGTGACTTGTTCTCGTCACGGACGCTCAACATCGGGCTTGTGGATGCTGACAACGATGGGGATCTTGATCTTGTCAGCGTGGGGGATGAAGATATTGAGAGCGGGCATGTGCTTGGGGTGCATCTGAATGATGGAACAGGGGCGTTTGTGCTGGATCGTGAGATTCCGATTCATGATGTGTTTGGTGGGGTCCCTTACTGGTTTACGGTTGAGGATCTGGATGGGGATGGGTTTGAGGATGTGATGGTGCTGCTGCAGGATACTGATGATCTGCATGAGGTCGCGGTGGTGTATGGGTCTGTGGGGGGGCTGGCTCAGGAGTCTGTGTACCTTGTTGGCGGGAACGCGGCGGAGGTGCTGGCGGTGGATCTGGATGGGAACGGGCTGCGGGATGTGCTGACTTGTTCGTATCAGAGCGGAGGGGGCGATCAGGTTAAGAACTCGATATCGATTCTGTTTCAGGTTGAGCCTCGGGTGTTTATGCCGATGGTTTCGATTGATGATCTTGATCTGAGCGGGGTCAATGTGGCGGATATGAACCGGGACGGGGTGGATGATCTGATCGCGTGTTCGAATCGTACTTCTGGATTGGATGTCGATGATGTTGTGCGGGTGTTTTACAGCGTGCCTGGGGTGTGTCGGGCTGATTTGAATCTTGATGGGTACTTGGACTTCTTTGATATTTCTTTGTTTCTCAAGATGCTCGGCGAGCGGCGGCCTTTGGCGGATCTGAGCGGGGACGGTGGGTTTGATGTGCAGGATGTGATTGAGTTTCTGAAGGTGTACGGCGATGGGTGCTTGGGTGGCGAGTAAGATTTGATGGAGGATTTGATATGACGAACTTACGGGCGGGCTTTGGTATCGGTTTAGTTTCGGCGGTTTGTACGCTGTGTCTAGCTGGCGCGGCTTGGGGGGCCGGGGGATGCCCTGGGGATGTTGAGTATTTGCATGATGATGGTGTTGGGACCTTTAACATTGGCCCTTCGCAGTTTGATGCGAACATGATCTGGATGAACAGCTTTGAGGCGGTGAGCGGCGGGGAGTTGATTGAGCGGGTGCGGGTGTCGTTTGGCGGGATAGATGACGACAACGGGGTAATGGGATCGACTGCGGTTCGGATCGGGATATTGAATGATCCGACTGATGACCATGACCCGAGCGATGCGGTGCTTGTTGGGTCTGGGGCTGGGGTGTGGGTTGATGCTGGGTTTTCAGAATTTTTGGAGTTTGATGTTGAGCCGACGGTTGTGAGCGGGGTGTTTTATATTGCTGTGGAGATGGATATTTTGCAGCGAGCAAACCCGGCGAGGATGGACCCTGATTCTGCTTCGGGTGGTTCGCAGAGTTGGTTGTTTTATCACGACGGGATGAATCTTGATGATGTGGGTTCGTCGTTGTTTGTGCTTCGTATGAGTGATTCCCCATTTCTGGGTGCTTGGATGATTCGTGGGATTGGTTCTTCGGTTTGTCCAGCTGATTTGAGTGGGGATGGGGTGCTGGACTTCTTTGATATTTCCGCATTTCTAACGTTTTTTTCTGCCCAGCAAGCATGCGGCGATGTGAACGGGGATGGCTTGTTTGACTTCTTTGATATCTCTGCGTTTCTGAATCAGTTTGGCGCGGGATGTGATTAGTTTGTAGGGAAAACTACCTTTAATCTTTTCATAACGTAAATGATGGGCCGATCTGTTTATTTCACTTGCAATTTGCTGGGTATTCCGGTTAAACTGCAATGTCGAAAGTGTACAAATAAATGAGGGGCATCATTTCATATGCAGAATACAAATCGGGTGATCCGCCCGGATGACTTTGAAATTATGGCTCAGATCCCGGGGATTGCCGCTGTTGCTCGTGATGAGTCTCTGCGGTTGTTTTGGTGCACGCCATCGTTTTATAGAGTGTCTGGAAAGGTGGAGTTTGCCAAGGACATGATGGGAACGATGCTTTCGGATGTTCTTCCTGAAGCGGCTGCCAAAGAGCGAACGGAGATTCATCAGCGGGTGATGGAGACCGGGGAGACCTTGAGTCATTACCAGTTTAGTGTGGATTCACGCGTGTTGTGCACGATATTTCCGCTTGACGAGGAGGCATTCGGTCACCGGGGGGTGTTTGCGATTGTGAAAGATGCTCCGGTTTATGCTCGGCTGGGAGAGGACCGCGAAATCCCGGTGCTTTCGACTCCGAACTTGTTTGAGCTCAACTCGTTGTCGTTCCGTGAGCTTGAGGTTTTGCATTATGTGGCGATCGGGATGACAACGCATGCGATCGCGGAGAAGGTTTGCCGGGCTGACAAGACGATTGAGCATCATGTCAACTCGATTCATGGGAAGCTTGGGACGCACAGCCGGGCGCAGTTGGTTCGGTGGGCGTCTGAGCGTGGGATTCAGTCGTTTACGGATGCGGAATGGGATTCGATAGTGCGAGGGGCTCGCGAGGTTCGGAAAGAGTTTGTTTAGGTCTTGATTTTTGGAGCCGGGGTCCGTCGTGGGCAACCTGCTCGTTCTGTAGATGTATAATATTGTTAAAGGTCTCAAATCAGTTGCTCAATAACTCACGCCCAATCCGACCTGATGATATCGAGATATTCTCGATGATCCCTGGGATCGTTGCGGTTGTACGGGACGAGGCGTTGCGCGTGACATGGTGTACGCCTTCGTACGGGAGAATCGCGGGGAACAACTCTTCGAGCGAAGAGATGACAGGGACAACTGTTGGGGACATGTTGCCTACGCGGGCGGCGCAGGAGCGGATGGATGTGCATCGGAAGGTGATGGACACGCTTCAGGTCGAGAGCCACTACCGGCTGATTGATGATTCGCGGGTGTTGTGCACGATCTTTCCTCTTGACGAGGAGGCGTTTGGTCATCGGGGGGTGCTTGTGATTGTGCAGGATGCCCCGATCAATGCAAGGGTTGAGGGGGACCAGGTGATCCCTGTGCTTGCGACTCCGAATCTGGTGGAACTGCACTCGCTCTCGAATCGTGAACTTGAAGTGTTGTACTTTGTTGCGACGGGGATGTCAACGCTTGAGATTGCTGAGCGGATCAATCGGGCGAACAAAACTGTTGAGCATCATATTAACTCGATCCATGGGAAGCTTGGGACGCACAGCCGGGCGCAGCTGGTTCGGTTTGCTTCTGAGCGGGGGATCCAGTCGTTTTCGGATGAGGAATGGGCGTCGATTGTGCAGGGTGCTCGGCTGGTGCGGAAAGAGGGTTTGCAGGCAAAATCCGAAACGGAGATCAAGCCTTCGACAAAAACTGCGGTTGAATCGGACTGATTCGGGTCATTTGTGGTGCTGTGGGGGCTGATCGGTTGCGAACTGCTGGTGGATCTCTTATGATGACCGAATGGACTTTTTGATAACTTTGAGTGACTCTGGGTGGATGCCCGCATTGACCTTTGGACAGATTGACTGGAATGTTCCTTACGACGAGAAGGTGAGCGTGCTGATGCGGCTTGTCTTGGCGGCGGTGTTTGCATCCTTGTTGGGATGGGAGCGGGGGCGGTCTGAGAAGCCTGCGGATATCCGTACGATGATCCTGATCGGGACCGGGGCGGCGATGTTTACGCTGCTCGGGGAACGGATGATCGCGATTGGCGGGGACGAGGCGATCATTCGGGCTGATCCAACGCGGGTGCTCTCGTACATTATTTCTGGTGTTGGCTTTCTTGGTGCGGGGGCGATCCTGCACTCGAAGAAATCGATCATCGGTTTGACGACGGCGGCTTCAATCTGGGTGGTTGCGGCGATCGGGGCGGCGTGCGGGGTTGGGGAGTTTATGGTGGCGTTCTTCTTGTTCGCGATCACCTTTGTGACGCTGTGGACGCCTTGGGTGCTCGCGCTTGCTGACGGGGAGATCGATGGAAACGGGAATGGGAATGGGAGCAAGAAGAGCGACGACGATGGCGGCCCGAAGCCTTTGGCTTAGACGCCTCGGTCTGCGGATCCAAGGCTTTCGAGTTCATCGCTGTAACGCTCTTTGAGTGGCTCGACGACTTCTTTAAGGAAGCGTTCGGTTTGTTCGACTGATCGCCCGATGAAGTTCATGGGGTTGAGGATATGATCTTCGGTGAGCATGTGGTGGATGGATTTGAAGTCGGGGTCCGCTTTGAGGCGGGCGATGAGGTCGTTGTCGAGGCCTTCTTGTTTGACGCGGTGGCCGGCGGCTTGCGAGTGGACTCGGATTTTTTCGTGGAGGTCTTGGCGGTCGCCTCCGGCTTTGACGGCTTCCATGAGGATGTTTTCGGTAGCCATGAACGGGAGCTCGAGCATGAGGTTTTTGCGGACCATGGCTTCGTTGACGACGAGGCCAGACGCGACGGTGTGCATGAGGTCGAGGGCGCCGTCGAGGGCGAGGAAGGCTTCGGGGAGTGAGAGGCGGCGGTTGGAGGAGTCGTCGAGGGTGCGTTCGAGCCATTGGGTGGCGGCGGTGTCGTAGGCGTTTCCGACGAGGTTCATGACAAAGCGGGTGAGGCCGCAGATGCGTTCGCATTTCATGGGGTTGCGTTTGTAGGGCATTGCGGAGGAGCCGATTTGGTTTTTGCCGAAGGGTTCGTCGATTTCTTTTCGGTTGGAGAGGAGGCGGATGTCGGTGGCAATTTTGTGGAGGACGGAGGCGGTTGAGGCAAGATCCGATAGGATCAAGGAGTCCCATACTCGAGGATAAGTTTGGCCAGTAAGATCAAAAAGATTCTGAAAGATGGATGACGAGACACCTAGAGAATTGCTATATAGGTCGTTTGTGTTCTCTGAGGAGTTGATTGCATCTTTGATCGTATTGATGCGATCTTTCTTGTCTCCATCAGATTTGGTAAAGATGCGACCGTCGAGCAGTTCTGAAACAAAGATCATCTCGAATTGTTCAACCAACTTCTCGTCGTTGCCGAAGAGTTGCAGGAATGACGCTTGAGTGCCAGTGGCTCCTCGTACACCGCGAATATTGAGTCCAGGTGCTCTATTCGAGAGATCAAGGTCATAGGCCCAGAGAGCCAATCGACGACCCACCGTTAATGGCTGTGCAGGCTGGTAATGTGTGAACCCCAAGGTTGGCAGTTCTTTCCATCGCTCCGCCATCTGTCCAAGAGAGATTACGGCACGGCTGATCTTGAGATCAATGAGATGTACCGCATCAGACAGTGCGAGCAAGTCCGCATTACACACGATGTCTTGGCTGGTGCAGCCGAGGTGGATGATGCCCTTTGCGGACGGGCAGCGGTCGCCGAAGGCGTGGACGTGGGCCATGACATCGTGGCGGAGGTCGCGCTCGTATTTAGCGGCGTTATCCATGTCCTCGTCGGTGACATCAAGGGCGGCTTTCATTTCGTTGATTTGTTGGTCGGTGATGTCGAGGCCGCAGGCTTGTTGGGCTTGGGCGACGGCGAGCCAGATCTTTCGCCAGGTGGTGAACTTGTGGCGAGGGGACCAGATTTTGCACATCTCGGGGGATGCGTTTCTGGCGGCGAGGGGGGAGGTGTAGGTGTCGTGCGGGCTGGTGGGCGTGCTCATGCGTGACTCTAGGAGCGTTCGTATGAGTTGAGTCTGTCAGTTTGCGACGATGTTGACCAATCGGCCTGGGACGACGATGACCTTGCGGACTTGCTTATCGCCGAGGAAGGCGATGATTTTCTCGTCGGCGAGGGCGGCGGCTTCCATGGCTTTGTTGTCCGCATCCTTGGGCATGACGATCTTGGAGCGGAGCTTGCCCATGACCTGGACGGGGATCTCGATCTCGTCGTCGATGAGTTTGGATTCGTCGTAGGTTGGCCAGTCGGCGTGGGCGACGCAGGGGGGGTTGCCGAGCTTATCCCAGAGTTCCTCGGCGAGGTGGGGGACAAACGGTGACAACACACGAACGAAGCGGTCGAGCTGGTCGCGGGTCAAAGACTTGCTGGCATTGACGAACTCGAAGATCGCGGCGATGGCGGTATTGAAGGAGAGCTTCTCAATATCCGCGCCGGCTTTGGCGATGAGGCGGTGGAGTTGTTTTTCGGTTGTTTCATCCGATGTATCGGAGATAGAAATTGTCGCGTCGTCGTTGGTGGTCAATCGCCAAATCTTTTGGAGGAGGCGTTGGAGGCCGACGATGTCTCTTGTGGACCAGGGCTTGGAGGCTTCGAGGGGTCCCATGTACATCTCGTAGAGGCGGAAGGTGTCGGCGCCGTATTCGGCGATGACATCGTCGGGGTTGATGACATTTTTGAGGGACTTGGACATCTTGGCGACGATGCGGTCGACCTGATCTCCTGTGGCGGATTCGATGTAGATTGGGGATTCTTCGGAGCCTTGGTTTTCGACTTCGTCGATGGGGACGAGTGATTTATCGCTTCGCTGGTAGGCCATGGAGGTGATCATGCCTTGGTGGAAGAGTTTGCGGAAGGGTTCCTGGGACTGGATGATTCCGAGATCGTGGAGGCACATGTGCCAGAATCTTGCGTAGAGGAGGTGGAGGACGGCGTGTTCGTTTCCACCGATGTAGAGGTCTACTCCTGAGTCTCCGAGCCAGTAATCCTGCGCATCGTCTCCGATGATCTGGTTGTTGTTTTTGTTGTCGCAGTAGCGGAGGTAGTACCAGCAACTCCCGGCCCATCCGGGCATGGTGTTGGTTTCGCGCTTCATGGGTTTGTCGGCTTCGAACCCCCCAAAGTTTGCTATTCCTACTTCACCTGCGGTGACATTGACCCAGTCCTCGGCTTTAGCGAGGAGGGGTTGGGGTTCGTTTGATTCGACTGGCGCGTAGTCGGTTAGGGGTGGGAGCTCGACGGGGAGTTGGTCTTCGCTGATTGGGTAGTGGTTTTGCCATTCGTCGAAGACGATTGGGAAGGGTTCGCCCCAGTACCTTTGGCGGGAGAAGAGCCAGTCGCGGAGTTTGTAGTTGACCTTTGGTGCGCCTGATTTCTTTTCGAGGAGCCAGTCGATGATTTTGGGTTTGGCTTCTTCGATGGAGAGCTCGTCGAGGAAGTCGGAGTTTATTGCGGGTCCGGTGCCGGTGTAGGCGTCGCCTTCGAAGCCTTCTGAGGGCTGGACTGTTCGGATGATTGGGAGGTCGAACTGCTTTGCGAAGTCCCAGTCGCGTTGGTCTTGACCTGGGACGGCCATGATGGCGCCGGTGCCGTAGCCCATGAGGACATAGTCGGAGGTCCAGACCTGGACGGGCTTTCCGGTGACGGGGTTTTTGACATGGATGCCTAGGTAGACGCCGGTTTTTTCTTTGTTTTCTTGGCGTTCTATGTCGGAGCGGTCGCGGGTGACTTCGACATATTCGGCGAGGGCTTTGGCATCGAGGCCATGGGGGGCCATGTCGATGGCGAACTCGACGAGGGGGTGCTCCGGGGCGACGACCATGTAGGTGGCGCCGAAGATGGTGTCGGGGCGGGTGGTGAAGACGCGGAGGGCTTCGCCCATTTCTTCGGCATCGCGGTCGAGGATTGGGAAGTCGATCTCGGCACCGACGGATCTGCCGATCCATTCGGCTTGTTGTGTTTTGGTTGAGGATGGCCAGTCAAGATCGGTCAAACCGTCGAGGAGGCGGTCGGCGTAGCTAGTGATGCGGAACATCCACTGGCGGAGTGGTTTGCGGTGGACTGGGAAGGAGCCTCGTTCGGAGAGGCCGTTGATGACTTCTTCGTTGGCGAGCGCTGTTCCGAGTTTGGGACACCAGTTGACTGTTTGCTGGGAGAGGTAGGCGAGTCGGTAGGAGTCGATGATTGCTTTTTTGGTTTCTTTATCGAGGGTTTGCCAGTTGCCTGCGTCTGTGCCGTCGGGGAGATCGCCGGCGCCGGTGTATTCGGCGGCGTTTGGGTTGAGCTTTGCTTTGCGGGCGCCGGATTCGAGATCTGCGATGAGTTCTTCGATTGGGCGGGCGCAGCCTTCGCCGTTGTTTGCGGTGACATCGAACCATGAGTTGTAGATTTTGAGGAAGATCCACTGGGTCCATTTGTAGTAGTCGGTGTCGATGGTTCCGAACTCTCTAGTCCAGTCGTAGCAGAATCCGAAACGTTTGAGCTGGCGGCGGAAGTTGTCGATTGCGGTTTTGGTGGTGACCTCGGGGTGGACGCCGGTGGCGATGGCATACTGCTCGGCGGGGAGACCGAAGGCGTCCCAACCCATCGGGTGGAGGACATTGTGGCCGGTCATTTTTTTATAGCGGCAGATGATGTCGGTGGCGGTGTAGCCTTCTGGGTGACCGACATGGAGGCCGGCACCTGAGGGGTAGGGGAACATGTCGAGGCAGTAGTATTTTGGTTTGGAGGCGTCGAAGCCGGGGTCGCCTGGGTTTGGGGCTTTGTTGGTCTGGTGCTCGTCCCAGTAGGTCTGCCAGCGCGTTTCGATATCGGCGGCGAGGGAGGCGTCGTAGCGGATGGCGGTATCGTTTGGGAAATCTGATGGCATAAGGCCTGAGTTTAGCACATTGGGAGCGACTTAACCCGTTGATTTGACAGGGAGATCGGGTATGGTTTGGGCATGTGCGGACGGTTTGCCCAGGTATTTACGGAGAAGGATGTGTCGCGGATCGAGGAGATCCTGCGGGCGGCGATGGGTGCGGACGATTTACTGATCGATTCTTTCAATATTGCTCCGACGCAGGAGGCGGTGATCGGGCGGGTTGTTGATGGCGAGCGGAGGGCGGATCGGGCCCGGTTTGGGCTGGTGCCTTCTTGGGCGAAGGATCGGTCGCACCAGGCGAACATGATCAATGCTCGGGTGGAGACTGTTGATGAGAAGCCGGCGTATCGGGAGTTGGTTGGGACGAAGAGATGTGTACTGCCTGTGAGTGGGTTTTATGAGTGGGAGACGGTGAGCGGGGCGAGGTACAAGCAGCCTTGGTATGTGACGCGGGTCGATGAGGAGCCGATGATGCTGGCGGGGTTGTGGGATCGGTGGGCTGGTGGTGATGAGGTTTTTGAGTCATTCACATTGCTGACGCGAGAGGCGAGTGGGTTTATGGCTTCGATGCATCACCGGATGCCTGTGGTGCTGGGGGGGGAATCGGTTGAGGGGTGGATGGGGATGTCGAGGGGGGTTGGGGATTTGGAAATCAACGACGGGGTGCTTGGGGGGACGCGGGTGAGCCGGCGGGTGAACTCGGTGGGGGCGGGGCATGATGATGCGGGGTTGATTGATGAAGTCGGTGAAGGGGAGATCGAGGGCGAGGGGACTCTTTGGGGCGGGTGATCTTTAAGGCTCGTTTGGCGTGTCGAGTTTGGATTGCCAGTCGGCGGCTTTGGTGTCGTAACCTGCGGTGGGTTCTGTTTCGTGCCATTTGGTGTAGAGGTTGATGAACTCTTTGATGATGAGCGTGGTGCGGGGGTGTGTTGGGCCGAAGGTTGTTTCGAAGATTGTGTGGGCTTCGGTGAGTTCGGGTTCGGCCTGGGCGTATTGGCCTTGTTTGATGAGGATCTGGGCGTGGTAGCCGAGGAAGTTTGCGAGGTTCCAGTGGCCTGCAGGGAGTACGGCCCTGCCTCTGGTGATGGCTTCGGCGGCGAGTGTTTCGGCTTCATCGAGTTTGTCTTGGTCGGCGAGAACTCTGGCCGTGTTTCCCATGACAACAAGTGTTTTTGTATTGTCGTCGCCGAAGAGCTTCCGGTGTCCGGCGAGGGATTCTCTAAAGAACTGCTCGGAACCGACGAGGTCGCCTTTGGCTTGGAGGAGTAGTCCGATGGAGTTGATGGTGCTGAGGGTTGTTGGGTGTTGGTTTCCGAGGGCTTGGCGTTGGCCGGTGAGTGCTTGCTCTAGGTATGGTTGGGCTTGGTCGAGTTTGTTTTGTTCTCTGTAGAGTTCTCCGATGCCGAACTTTGAGCTGAGGGTGGAGAGGTGGTTTTCGCCGTACATTGCGGAGATTGATGCGAGGGATTCGAGGTAGAAGGGTTCTGCTTGGTCGTACTTTCCCTGGGCTTTGAGGAGGATTCCGAGGTTGCTCTGGAAGCTCCAAGTGTCCGGGTGGCTTTGGCCGAAGGTTTCGATACTGCCATTGAGACCGGCTCTGAAGTATGTTTCGGCGTCGTCGAGTTTGCCTGACATGAACATGAGGCCGCCCATTGAGCTCATGGTGTTGAGGGTGTCGGGGTGGTTTGGGCCAAGGACTTTGGTCATGCCTTGGAGGGCTTCGGTGAGAAGTGGAGCGGCTTCTGGGAGATTGAACTGGTAGAGGTAGAGATCGCCCGTCGAGCTGATGGAACGGAGGGTTGCGGGGTGGGTGTCGCCGAGGGATTCACGCTGGGCGGCGAGGGCTTCGGTGAGGAGGGGTTGTGCTCCGGCGTAGTCGCCCATTTGTCTGAGGAGATCGCCTTGGGCGCTGAGGGATTCGAGGGTGTCTTGGTGGGTATCGCCGAGGGTCTGGCGGCGGATTTGGGTGGCGCGTTGCTGCGGGTCGGTGGCGAGGGCGAAGAGCCCGAGCTCGGTGGCGGTACTGGCGATGGATTGGAGGAGCTGGGCGTGGACGGCGGGCTGAGACTGGAACTGCTCGTCGATGGCGGCGATGGATTGGCTGAAGATGTTGTCTTCGAGTGATCCCAGTGCGAGGGTGGTGAAGTTGGTTTTGGCGATGGACTCGTTGAGTTGTTGCTGTTGTTCTGACGGGAGGCTTTCGATCAACGCTGCGCGGAGGCGGGCACCCATGAGTTCTGGGTCGATGTCGGAGAGCTGCTGGGATTGGAAATCGGCGACGGCTTTGAGTTCCTCGGCGCGTTGCTGGGCCTGAGCGTTTGCCAGTCGTTCGGCGTCGAGGGCTTTGTCGCGATCGGAGAGTGCTTCGACGGCTTGGGTGCGTTGGGCGTCGGCGATGAACGAGAAACGGACGCTGACGGCGGTGGCGACGATAAGGATGACGGCAAAGAACACAACAGCAGCAACGGCGCTCTTGTTGCGTTTGACGAGTTTGCTCATGCGGTAGGTTGTGCTTGGCGGACGGGCGAGGACGGGCTCGTTGTTGAGGTAGTGTTCGAGTTCTTCTGCGAGGGCGAGGGGGGTTGCATATCGGCGGTCGCGGTCTTTTTCGAGGCATTTCATGACGATCCAGTCGAGCTCGCCTCGGAGTTGTTTGGGGAGTTCGGCCATCTCGCGGCGGCGGGATTCATTGAAGGGGGAATCGGTGCCCGGTTTTTCGGCTTGGGTCAGCACGGATTGGAGACGGATGCTCGGCTTTGGCGGGTTGACCTCTTTGATGAAGCGTTGGAGGTCGGCCTGGGTTTTGCCTCGGATTTCGGAGGACTCGAAGGGACGCATGCCTGTGAGGAGTTCGTAGAGAACGACTCCGAGCGAGTAGACATCGGTGCGGGTGTCGATGTCGAGGCCTGAGGTTTCGGCTTGTTCGGGGCTCATGTATTCGGGGGTGCCGATGAGTTGGCCCTCGGCGGTGTGGACGGCGTTGTCTGTCAGATGGTCGTCGAGTGCTTTGGCGATCCCGAAGTCGATGACGGTTGGGACGGCCTCACCCTCGGCGTTGTGCCCAACGAGGATGTTGCTGGGTTTGAGGTCGCGGTGGATAACGGCTTTGGCGTGGGCATGCTGGATGGCCTCACAGACTGTGATGAGGAGTTTCAAGCGGTCGTCGATGGAGAGTTTGTTTCCGGTGCAGAAGTCGGTGATGGGCAGGCCTTTGACAAGGTCCATGACGAAGTATGGGAGGCCGCGGTCGGTGATCCCTCCGTCGAGGACCTTGGCGATGCTGGTGTGGGTCATCAGAGCAAGGGCTTGGCGCTCGGCTTCGAATCGGGCGACGACCTTATTGGTGTCCATTCCGGGCTTGATGACTTTGAGGGCGACTCGGCGTTTGATGGGTTGTTCTTGCTGGGCTTCATAGACGATGCCGAAGCCGCCTTCTCCGAGCTGGGAGAGGATTTTGTAGGGGCCGATCTGGTCTGGGGCTTGGTCTGATGATTGGGAGAGGATCGACTCGAGGGAGTCCGAATCGTCGTCGAAGGGCATATCGAGGGTTTCTGTTTCACTCATGGGGACATGATAGTGGATAGGGCGTGGAGGGGGGAGCGGGTTGTTGCCTAGAATGGGGCTTGATTTGGATTTGCGGATGCCGCAAGTTCGTCACTGTGCTCGGTTTACTGCTTTATTACCGCTTTTGCGGGGAGACCTTAAGGATGACGACCATGACTCTGGAACGGAACCTGACGATCGATGTGGCTTCGGTGCTTGAAGATGATGCACTGCTGAGCTTTAACACCCCCGCGATTTCTAAGGATCAGCTGCATGTGCCTGGGCCGGACTTTGTTGACCGGATTGTGGCGATGAGCGATCGCAATCAGAACACGCTCAATAACTATCAGCGGATCTTCAACACCGGTCGTTTGGCGGGGACGGGGTACACCTCGATCCTTCCTGTAGATCAGGGCATCGAGCACTCGGCGGGCGCTTCGTTCGCACCCAACCCGACTTACTTTGATCCGGAATCAATCATCCAGCTCGCGATTGAAGGCGGCTGTAATGCTGTGGCTTCGACCTTTGGCGTTCTTGGCGCGACGGCTCGGAAGTACGCACACAAGATCCCGTACCTTGTCAAGTTCAATCACAACGAGCTGATGACCTATCCGAACACTTTTAATCAGGTTCCGTTTGGTAGCATCAAGCAGTGCTGGGAGATGGGCGCGGCCGCGGTCGGTGCAACGATCTACTTCGGGTCCGATGAATCGGAGCAGCAGATCCAGTATGTTGCTGACATGTTTGCCGAGGCCCATGAGTACGGTCTGGTGACTGTGCTCTGGTGCTACATCCGCAACTCGGCCTTCAAGGTCAACGGCGTGGATTACCACTCATCGGCGGACCTGACCGCACAGGCGAACCACCTCGGCGTGACGATCCAGGCGGACATCATCAAACAGAAACTCCCGACCAACAACGGCGGGTACACCGCGCTCAACTCGGGCGATTCGTCCTATGGCAAGTTTGACAACTCGATCTACACGAACCTTGCTGGGTGCGACGAGAACGGTGGCGGCGGGCATCCGATTGATCTTTGCCGGTACCAGGTGGCCAACTGTTACATGGGGCGTTCGCCCTTGATCAACTCTGGCGGGGCGAGCTCCGGCGCGGGTGATCTGAAGGAAGCCGTGACTACGGCGGTGATCAACAAGCGTGCGGGGGGCATGGGTTTGATCTCTGGTCGCAAGGCGTTCCAGCGTCCGATGGGCGAGGGTGCGGCGTTGCTTCAGGCGATTCAGGATGTGTATCTTGATCAATCGGTCACGATCGCTTGATTGACTGATCTCATGAACTGTCTTATGCGGCGTTGGTCTTCGGACCGACGCCGTTTTTTTATGCGTGTTTCATTGGGCGAAATGCGTTAGAATGTGATACCGAATAATCTATTAATCATTTCCTTACTCGACAAGGACAACGCATCATGAATCAGCCATCGCAGAACTTTGGGCCGCCGCAGGAGAACTGGGGATCTGGGCGCCAGCAGCGGAAGGATCCGACATTGTGGGTCCCGGCGATGATTGTGGGGGCGGTGATCTTTGCGATTGGGTTCGGGGGCGGGATGGCCGTGGGATGGTTTGGAGGAACGGCCAGCGGGATTGGTGGCCTGCTCAACGACTTTGATTTTAATGCCAAGATCACCATCGATTCCACAGCTTCATCCCCTGTAGTCGGCGAGCCGTTGCGGGTGACTATTCTGGTGACCGATTTTTCTGGAACAGATCGCCCGATCGAAGAAATCGATATCTCAGGCAGTTTGATTGATAACGCGGACATTGTCAGCATCAATCCTGATCCGATCAATACCGAAGACTATGAGTCCTATCAAGAACACTATTACAACACAACTCTGCCTGCCAATCAGAGTGTTGAGTTTGTCTTTGAGTTGATCCCGAAGCAGGCGGGGACCTATCGTGCCAATTTTACGGTCTACATGGAAGATTACAACTCGGAATCAACCGAACTTGTCTTCGATGTGCAGACGCAGTAGCAACCGACCTACTCGGATCAGCCGTCTTCGCGGTTGTTCCAGAGCTTGAGGACTTCTTGTTCCTTTGCGGGATCGAGGCCGCCTCGGATTCGTTTGGCCCATGTTTCGTAGAACTCGTGGCCTTTCTCGGCGCGGATTTCTTGGCCTCGGTTCATGTAGTAGTTCACGGTTGATTCCGTTGTATCGTCGATGTGGCGTGTTTTGAGCCCGGCCTTGATTGATTTGGCGGTGGAGAGTTGGCCTTGGCCTTCGTAGCCCTCGGCGGAGTTTGGGACCCATGCGGGCATATGCTGCCAGGCGTTCACGCCGTTGGCTGCGAGGAAATCGGAATCGACCCATTCGATTTCTGATCCGCCGCCGAATTTTTCGGCAACGCGTTGTGCGCTCTCGACCATGTCGCGGGTGGTGCGCTCGCCGGAGGGCGAGATGCCGTTGTAGGCGCCCATGTGTTTTTGTTCGATGCAGTGGATGGTGAAGTCTCCGAGATCACGGACATCGATGTACTGAACGAAGTCTTCGCCTGTGCCTGGAGCGATCATGGTGCCGCCTTCGGTGGCGCGTACTGGCCAGTAGGTGTAGCGGCCGCTGGTGTCGCGTTCTCCGACGATGAGTCCGGGGCGGATGTTGCAGACCTTACCGGGGAATCTTGCTTCGGCGGCGGCTTCGACACGTGCTTTCATCGCGCCGTAGTGGGCACCGACCTGACGGTGGCTGGTGATCCCTTCAGCGGTGGCGTCGTCCATTGTTGCGAGCAAGCCGTTCTCGTCCATGCCGATGTTTGTGCGGTTTGCGTAGACGGAGGTTGTCGAGATGACGACATACTGGCCCATGTTCTTGAGGAGGATGTCCATGGTGTCGGTGACGGTTTTGGGGACATAGGTGAAGGTGTCGATGACGGCGTCGAAGTGGCGGCCGTCAGCGACGAGTTTTTCGAGTCCACTGAGATCGGTGTAGCGATCGCCTTGGATGTGTTCGAGGTCTGGGAACATTTTGGGGCCGGTTTTACCTCGGTTGAAGAGGGTGACATTGTGGCCGTTGTCGATGGCTCGTTGGACCATTTTTGGTCCTGCGAACCCGGTGCCTCCGAGCATGAGAATGTTGAGTTTGCGGGGTTTGAAAATTCCGCCTGCAAGACCGCCGAGGGCGGATGGTGTGAGTGCGGCGCCGATGGTGATTGCACCGGCTTGACCGATGAACTCGCGTCTGGTGGTCATGATGTGGGTTCCTGTTCCTGTGTGATGACTGCGTTTTGGATCGATTTACGATGCTGTGTTCGGGCGAGCATTATGGAGAGTGCCGTCCAGAAAGCCGCGATTGGGGCGACTGCATAGACCATACCCATAACCCCGACCACGGTTGCAGCAAGGAGCGACTCGATGGCGGTGCCTGCGACATCGCCGCCTCTGTAGAGGAATACATCGATGATGGGCTTGGATTTGTATTTTTCTTGGCGGGTGACGACTGAGAAGAGGGTCTCGCGGGCGGGACGGATAATCGCGTAGCGGCTGGCGCGGTGGATCGCGTTGAAGGCGGCGAAGACGGCGAAGATCTGCCAGGGTTCGATTCCGGGCCGGCTGGAGACCCATGCGAGGATCGAGAATCCTGCGATGGTGATGATGGGGAGGACGGAGAGAGCGACGGCGATGCCGAGGCGTTTGATGATGTGGGCGGTGATGAAGAGTTGGACGAAGAGGGTGGCGAGCTGGGTCCACATGTCGAGTTGGGCGAAGAGGGCGACGCGGGATTCGAGTTCGTCGGCTGCGTCGGCGACGATGTTGGCTTGGGTGAAGTAGATGAGGGTGGAGCTGATGGCGATGAGGATGATGTAGAGTCCGATGCCGAGCAGGTACGGGGAGCGGAGGATCGTTGAGGCACCTTCGTGCCACGAGCCGCCGATGGGGGTTGATGCTGGGTTGTGTTCTATTGAACAGTGTGAGGGCTTGATGCGACGCATGGTTTGGATTGCGAGCTCGAAACAGAGGCATGCGGCGAGCATCTGCCAGATTGGGCCGATGATGTCGGCGGTGTTCCATGCGGTGAATGAGCCGAGGAGCGCGCCCAGTGTCCCCCCCACTCCGATCATCGGGTAGAGGCGCTTGGCATCGGCGAGTGTCCAGGTGTCGGCCATGAATCCCCAGAAGACGGAGACCATGAAGAGGTTGACGACCGAGAGCCAGACATAGAAGACATAGCCGGAGTAGAGCTTGAGGTCGTCGGGGAGCGTGAGCATTGAGACGACGAAGACCAGCAGGCACGCGATGACGGCCCGGTAGCCGATCGCGATAAACCGGCGCGGGTTGGTTCGTGCGACGAGGGACCCGAAGGCGAGGGTGACGGCGAGGGAGACGACGGAGGTGATGATGAAGAGCGTGCGGAGGTCACGCATGGATCGCTCGACGCCCATGGCTTCTCGGAGCGGGCGGAGGAGGAAGTAGCCATAGAGGAGGAAGAAGAAGAGGAGTGCTGAGAGGATGATGGTTGGGAGCTGGGAGGGCTTTGTATCTGGTTGTGGAATCCCCTGCTGCATGCGGTTGGTGTACACCTACTGTTTGGTTTAGTTGCAAAATATGAATATTTACTCGCCAACAATTTCTTGAAGCCTTCGACGATCAAAGCCTGATAACTCCAACCGAATCAACTTTGGATATAAATGATTCATCTCCAAATCCCAGAAAGCTGCGAGTTGACCTTCTCCCACCGTGCTGTCATTTGGAATAATCTCAATCCACATCGAATCAATACTGGAGGCTTTCGTGATATATTGAAAGCCAAGACCAGACGTAGAGTCGCTTATGAATGGCACCCACTCGTGATCACCATCGAAGACTCTCTTCCCCTTTTGATCAACATGATCACGCAAAGCCCACCAAGTCGGATTCAGTTTTTTTAAATACACATGGTCCTCTCTATCTCGCAGCTTGGCGACTAGCCAGATAGAACCGCCAAAAGTAAAGCCCGGAATCTCAGCTGTCTCCAACTCTCCAGCGGCCACGCTGATTCGTACTCCTCTCGGCCATCCGATATTCGCCCCGAACTCATCATGGTCCCAATTGAATGTAGCAATAAGGTTTTTTTTAATCCATGAATCGGCTTGATCCAAATCCTCGACGAGCTGGCATCCCTCAACACTTTGTATTTCTCCATTGCTTGTGTATGTCACCTTTGCAATATCTATAACCTGCTCCTGCCGGATGCTTGCTACTGGCCACCAAATGTCCGCGTACGGATCCCCTTCATAGATCATGCCTTCGACAGCGATGGTTTCAGTTGGAGATGGAGAAAAATGATTTGCCCATCGCACAAAGTCTTTCAATCGAATTGTCCCGTCCCAACGCTCACCATACTGATGGTCAACCGGAATCAACTGGCTTCCAAGGGATGGAGGCCCGATCGATTTAAGTTCATAGACTTGTTTATGAACTCGAACACGGGTACGACGATCGTCAAGAAGCCGCCTGAATGTAATAACCTGTGCGTGCACCGGAGCCATCTGAGGCATCGCGCTGCGTGTTTCAAGTTCGAGGAAATACACCGACCGAGCCCAATGCTCCTCCTCACGCGTCATCCGTAGTTGACGCGCCCATGCGCTATACACATACGAATATGTTTCGCCTCGAATCGCCGTTTTTTCTGTTAGTTTCGCACTCGACTCGCGCTCGGCAAACTTTCTGAACAACCAATGGTCAAGCCGGCTTGTATCCTCCACCTCGTAAAGCCTGATTTTGAGTTGGTGCGCGATGCGTTCAGACATCGGGCGTTTGTTGTATGGGATCGCTGCTGCTGGGTTGCTGTTGCGATCAACCTTTGTTCCAGCTTCATCGGGCAAAGTCGGCAGCGCCAGAATCAATACCGGAGTAGGTATCGCGCCGAGCACGCCGCTTGAGTAGTTGTACCTGCTCACCCTTGGCCATACCCCGGCTGTGTATGAACTCATCGCGAATACAACTGCGATCATGATCCATTTTTTGCTTCGGCGGGTCTTCCGCATTGATTTGCGGCTTGGGTGTTTCTTGCCGCACTCGGGACATTGGATGGGTTTGATGCGGAGATCGCCTGGGGTGGCGGTGAGGTCGTAGTAGCATTTTTTACAGCGGAGTTTGGGGCGACCTTGGAAGCCGGGGCGGTCCCAGAAGAGGGCGTAGATCGCGGCAGCAATGGCGAGTGATAACAATGTCCAGTATGTAATGGTCCAGATCATACTCAAGTATACCAAACCACTCTGTTATCTGTTCCATGCTCTTAAGACGGGAAGCACTGGCCGAAGCGGAGCATGAGCTTTGGGTTGCCTTTGATGCGGATTCCTAGGGTGAGGAGTCCTCGGACTAAGGTGCGTTCTTTGCGGACGAATCCGATCCAGGCGGATTCGGCTGCGATAAGTTTGATGTTGGGATTTCCTTGATGCCCTTGCTGGATTATGAGGGTTTGGTTTCGGATGGTGATGGTTGATTTGAGGGCTTCTGATTTAGGCTTTGGGCCTTTGATGGTGAAGTGGTAGACGCAGTCGAGGCCTTTGGATTGGTCGCGCTGGAAGAGCCATGGGAGGGCTTCGATGAAACTCTTGGCGTCCTTTGGGCGGAGTCCTGAGCCGACGGGTTTGATGGTCTTGTTTCGGAATCGTTTGGCGGCGTATTGCTGGGCATCGGAGCCCTCGATGACATAGATGTTTTCTTCTTTTTGCTGCAGGGGTTTGACGATGTCTTTGACATACTGCTTTTTGTTCTCAAGGAACGGGCCGATGACATCGTCTCCGGCGGGGCAGACGGCCATGCAGTAGGCGGCTTTGTAGTTTGGGCCCCAGCCTAGGGATTGCCACATGGAGGTGGTTTCGGAGTCGGTGTATTTGCTTCGGTAGTCTTTGGCGGACTTTGAGGTCGCGATTCCCTCGACCCAGTCTCCGAATCCACCCATGAACTCGCGGTAGTTGTGGGTGTAGCAGGCGGCGAAGTCGAACTCGCCGTCGGGTTTAACGGCTCCGGTCGGGCAGGCGGCGACGCAGAGTTTGCATTCGAGGCACGGATTGAAGTCGAGGGGTTCTGCATGGGATTCGACCTCGGCGTCCATGATGACGGTGCCCAGGAGGATGTGGTTTCCGAACTTGGGGTGGATGACGAGGCGGTGGATGCCCATGACGCCCATGCCGGCTTCTTGGGCGATGAGTTTGTGGCTCACGACCCACATGCGTCCGGGCCAGCGGTCGGCTTCCATCGGGAAGCCGTGGGCGGGATTGATGGCGCCGATGCCTTGGCGTTCGAGTTGATGGACGATCTTTCGGGCGACCTCGTTGGCGTGGTCGGCGGCGTGGTGGAACTCGAGGTTGGAGACCGAACGCATTGGGGTCCGCATGTTCTCTCTGCTGACGCGGATCACGAAGCTGATAAATGTTTTGGCTCGTGGGAATGCTTCGAGGGCGCCGTCGCGTTCTTCTTCGATTCCTTGGCGGTCGATCTCGACGAACCCGACATCCTCGGCTCCCGCATCCATACAGAGTTGCCTGAGTTTGTCGTGGGAGATTGTTGAGGAGTTGCTGTGACCGACTCGGAGCTGGACTGGGTTTGATAGGATTGCGGTCATTGGCTGGTTCCTGTGTGTGATCATATTGCGTTGTATATACAACTTTATAAACGGTTCTTTCGATCGGATTGAAACGGGATACTTGCTAGTACGTGTGGCCGGCTCCCATTGGGATGCCTTGGGTGATGGACTCGACGAGGTTTGCGCCCAGCTCGGCTTCGACTTGCTGCTGGGCTTCTTGCCATCCGGGGTAGGACTTTGCGAAGACGCGCCGGCCCGACGGGGTGACGGAGAGGGTCTCGGTCCGGCCTTGGGTGGGCGTGTGTCGGCGGATCCAGCCTTGGGATTCGAGCTTGTCGAGGTTTCGGCTGACGGTGGATTTTTCCATGCAGAGCGCTTTGCTCAGGATGCTTGCGCTGGCATTGTCTGGACCGATGTTGATGGTGGCGGCGAGCATGTTGAGCTGACCGATGGTGAGGCTGGAGTTGCGGATTTGTTTTTCGTAGATGCCCGAGACCAATCGGGACAGGAGGCGGACGCGGACCGCGAGGCAGTTCTCGGCGAGTTCTGCGGCTTGTGATTCGACTTGGTCGCGTAGTGACATAGACATAGTGTATATACAACTCGGCTCGATACAAGGATATTCGGAGCGGGGAATGAAAAACTTTGGGCGAATGATCGCGTATCCTCTGTTTATGCCCAGCAAGGACCATTCTGACGAATTGAGAGCCGCGATTTTTTTAGATCGGGACGACACTGTTAATATCAACGGTGATCTTCCTGAGGCGGCTTGGGAGGGGGTGAAGTGGGGAGATCTGCTCAAACCCGAGTTTGCGATTCTGATGGATGGGGCGAAAGAAGCGTTGGTTGCTCTGAAGCAGGCGGGGTTTGTGCTTGTGGTGATTACGAATCAGGGGGGGCTGGCTCGGGGCGGAGGGACGACTCGGGATGTTGAAGCGGTCAACGATGCGCTGCGGCGGAAGCTGAATGAATCTGGGGATGGTGTGTTTACCGAACAGCTCATTGACGGTTGGTACTTTGCGCCGCATCATGCGGAGGGGGCTGTTGAGCCTTACAACTCGGACCATCCTTGGCGGAAGCCGCATGGGGGGATGATCCGGGCGGCGTGCGAAGAGCTTGGTTTGGATGCGGAGAAGTCATGGATGATCGGGGACAAGCAGCGGGATTTGGATGCGGGGATGGACGCGGGGATTCCGCAGAAGCACACGATCCAGGTTGGGCCGAGCGGGACGCATGCGGATCTGATGGCGGCGGCGGAGGAGATTTTGACTGAGCCCGAAGGGTCGGGGAGTGAGGTAGTTTCGCATCCGAAGATTGTGCCTGGGACGAGGGTGGTATTGAAATCGACTGATGATGCGTTTGTGCCGATGGCGGACGACCGGACGCGGGAGATGGTTGAAGCCGTTGCGCGGGGGATCGCTGAGCGGACGGGGATTGTGATCCATGATCTCAACTGCGATGATCGAATGATCGAGGTGGTGACTGGGGTGCATCGGCTCGGGGCACTGGCGTTTATGGCGCAGTTGCGGCGGGATACAAACCGCTGGCACGAGCGGCAGTTTGGGACGGCGTTGTGGTCATTGAGCAGGGATTGGTGATGTCTGATCGTCCGCTGAAGTTGTTGGTTGTTCTACCGTCTTGGGTGGGGGATGTGGTCATGGCGACTCCAGCGATCCGGCGGATCCGGGAGGCGATGCCTGGGATCTTTATTGGAGCGCTTTGCCGGGGGGGGATTGATCAGTTGGTGACCGGGCAGGGGGATGGATCAGATTTGTTTGATGAGGTGCATGCGTTTGTGCCTCATGGGATGATGGCGACAAAAAAAGCAGCGGCGAAGGTTCGGCCTCGTCGATACGACACCGCCCTACTGCTCACCAACTCGTTCTCGACGGCGCTTACGACACGGCTGGCGTTTATTCCTCGTCGGATTGGGTATGACCGGGACGGGCGGGGGATTCTTTTGACGGACAAGGTTGTTCCGCCGCGGAATGCGGATGGCTCTTGGAAGATGGTGCCTGCTGTTGATTACTACTGGAACCTTGCGGGGTATCTGCTCAATGAGGAGCTTGTGGATTGGTCGGTACATACTCCGGTGGATTGTGTTTCGATGCCTTTGGCATTGCCGGGTGATTCGATGATGGAGCTGCCGATCACGGGGAAGGATCAGTCGAAGTGTGATGAGATTCTGGCGAAGGCTGGGGTTGATGGTGACTATGCCATACTCAATCCTGGGGGGAACAACGAGGCGAAGCGGTGGGCAGCGGATCGGTTTGCTCGGTTGGCGGATTGGTTGAGTGATGTCTATGGGCTCACGGTGTTGATCAATGGGTCGCCGGCGGAAGCGGATCTGGTTGATGAGATCTGCGGGTTGTGCGAATCTGATCCTGTATCGCTGCCTGCGATGGGGAACACTTTGGGAGGGCTCAAGGCGATCTGTAAAGGATCACGAATCATGGTGACCAATGACACGGGACCGAGGCATATTGCGGCGGCGATGGGGACGCCTTTGGTGACGCTGTTTGGGCCGACGGATCCTCGGTGGACGACGGTGCCGGTACAGAAGATGGCGGATGGAGGGGACAGCGAGGTCGTGGTGGTGGCTGATCCAACGCTGGGAGCGGGCGAGTCGGCCAATGATCATCCGGCACGGTGCGGGATTGATCAGATCGAGGAATCCCGGGTCCGGGAGGCCGTAAAGTCCTTGCTTGGGCAAAATTAGAGTAATTTTATTCAGGACACACTTGTCTTGTTTTCCTGTTGAGCCATATGCTTTCCGGCTCTATGAGAACCCAGCGATTCCATCTTGTGGCTACGGCAATGTTCGCGATCGGCTTTATATTGGCCGGGTCGGGATGGTCGTTTGCGCTGTCCTCGATGACGAATGATCGGCCGGAGTGGTCGGTGTGCGGGCAGGACATGTGCTCTTGCGTGAAGCCGACGGCAGGTGAGCCGGATTGCCCTCTCTGCGAGGCGGGGCTGATGGACCCGGGTGAATCTGATTCGCCGGTCCGGCGGGTGCCTCAGAATAACGAAACTGTTGATGCGATGGGCGGGGCGGGGGCCAATGTCGCGATCGCGTTCTTCGTGGGGACGATGATGGGGCGGGTGGATCATTCGGGCTTCAACGGTGCTGATCGGGTTGTAATTCTTACGACCAACGATCGGGCACCTCGATCACGCGGCATCGAGCTGGCGACGCCACCGCCGCGTGGGTGAGCTGATCGCTCGAGCCGTTCACATTACTTTCCATAGTTGATTATTTCGATGCTCCTTGTGGCGCATCGGGAGGTTGCGTGTATGCGACTGGTTAATTGCCGCCGTTCTGGCTTTACGCTTATTGAGTTGCTTGTGGTGATCGCGATCATCGCTCTGCTGATCGGGATCCTGCTCCCGTCACTCAGCGGGGCGCGTGATAGCGCTCGCTCGGTGCAATGCTTGTCATCACTCCGTTCACTCGGGATGGCGATGAGCATGTACAGCGAGGACAACAAGGATGTGCTGCCACGCTCGAAGCATTCTGTTGGGTTTTCCGGGATCCTGCCCTGGGGGCCTCAGATGTTTGAGTATCTGACTTCACAGCCTTTTGAGAGCGAGTCTGATTTGTGGCAGAGCGAGTCTTGGTGGAGCGCGAGCAACGATTTTTATCGGTGCGCTCATGACCAGCGAGAGAGCCCGATCGAACAAGCGGGATTGCCCTTTTCTACGGCAGCGATCAGCTATGGGATGAATGTGTACTTTGAACTCCGGCGCGAGGAGATCGACCCAGAGAAGTTTATGGGCAATCGATTTGCGCCTTATAGGAAACGCTCGGCGACGCCTCATGCATCGGTCACCATATTGCTTGGTGAGATGCGTGAGGAGCTGAGCGCGGATCACATCATGTCCCACTTCTGGCGTACACGCGATGTGGAGCCGGGGACAGAGGTCGCAACAGAGCGGCACGGGGACAAGGCGGGGTACTTGATGCTTGACGGGCATGCTGCGGCACGCCGGTTTGCGGATATGTACGACGCGGACAATGGCCGGGATAACTGGCATCCAAAGATGGCTAGGTGAGTTGTTCGCCTGGACCGATTTTAACAACATCGCCGCTTCTGTGAGGAGCGGTTTTACAACGAGAAGAGAATTTCCAATGAATACGACAATGACTATGACAACCGTGGCTTTGGTTTGTGGTTCTGCAATCGGCGGCGTGAGCCTTCCCAATGTGTGGGGACCGATGGAGCACATTGAAATTTCCATGAGCAACGGGGCGGTTCATACGCATGTTGGGACCCACGCGGGGAACGCTATTGAACTTCAGCGGTTTGCTGGCGAGAACTACGATGGTGCTGCGGCGGTGCTTGATGACTCGTACTACTCGAGCCAGTACGGATGGGTGGCTGATGGGTTTATCAGTTTGGAAGCTGGTGAGTTCATGTGGGTTGAGCATGTGAGCTCGACTGCCGGGCTTAATGTGTACGAAGGCGGGATGCGGATGATGCGCGAAATGCACAGCTACGACGCAATCCTGGGGACCGATGGGTCTGATGACGCGTGGATGTGGTCGGGCACGATGGTTCACAACTGGTACAGCGCGGATGCCCTTGGGAGCTACGAAGCAACCTACGAGGTGTTTGTTGGCGATGCCAGCGGGAATGCTGTGCTTGGGTACGAGAGCGCGATGGTGACGCTGAACTTTAATGCGGTGCCATCCCCCGCTGGGCTTTCGGTGCTCGGTCTTGGTGGTTTGGTCGCTGCTCGCCGGCGGAGGGCATAAGCCATGCGTAATCAATCAGTCTGCATCGCTCTTGCCGTTCTTGCTGGATCTACCCACGCGGATATCCCGCAGATGGGCGGGTCGATGAGCCATTTGTTGGTGTCGATCTTTGACCAGCAGGTGTATGTGACCTTTGAGTCGCCCGCGCTCTCAAACGTTGAGATGACCGAGGGATCCGGTGCCTTTAGCGGCTCGGCCTCGGTTCTTGACGGCTTGGGACACAACTCGCAGTTCGGCTGGTTGGCGAACGGGTTTATCTCACTCCCACCCAGCAGCGGGGTCTTTGTGCGGACGCTTGGTGGATCGGAGCACTTGTCGGTGTACTCGGAGTTTGGGTATGACCCGATCCTGGGGACTGATGGGTCGGATTCGGTTTGGCAATGGGATGGGGCGATGACGCATAACTGGTACGCGAGCGATGTTAAAGGCCCCCACTCGGTTCGGTACGAAGTCTTCGTTGGCGATCTGTCGGGCAATCCACTCGATGGGTGGACCTCCGGGGGCGTGGAACTGAACTTTACCTACGGGGATGATCCGAGTGATCGGCTCAGTGTGCTTGGTGGCGGTTCTGTTTCGACTGTGCCGGCACCGGGCTCGTTGCTCGTCTTGAGCGGCGTGCTTGCTCTCGGCAAAAGGCGGCGCTGCGGCTGATTTGATGTGTATAAAAACTGATAGATGAGGGCGCCTTGGTTCCTGCCCGGGGCGCCCTCTTTCATTTTTTAAAGGTCTTTGATACGAAGAGCCCCCAACCCGGGAGGCTCTTCACTTTGGGGGGTATGCTGGTTCGTATGGAGATGATCGCGATGGATACCGGCTACCCACGACTTCCGACAGACACCGACAACGGGCTGTTGCTGATTCTTTCTGGGCCTTCGGGTGTAGGAAAGACCACGATTACACGCGGAGTTGAGCGGGCGATCGGGGATTCGGTGTTCTCGGTGAGCTATACGACGCGGGCCAAGACCGAGGCGGACACCGAGGGGGTGGATTACCACTTCATCACGGATGAACGGTTCATCGAACTCCAGGCCGAGGGGGCGTTTCTTGAATCGGCCGATGTCTTTGGGAAGAAATATGGCACACGCAAGCGGTGGGTTGACGAACAGCTCGCCCGCGGACGGCTGGTGATTTTGGAGATCGATGTGCTTGGCGCCCAGCAGGTTAAGGACAAAATGCCCGAAGCGTTTGGAGTCTTTATCCTGCCTCCGAGCGAAGATGAGCTGCTTAACCGGCTCCGGAACCGCAAGCGAGAATCCGAAGAGCAGATCCAGAAACGGTTTGCGGAAGCCAAACGCGAGATCGCGTTTGCTAAGGAATCGGATGTCTATGACTCCTTTGTGGTCAATGAGGATGTCGATACCGCGATCACTGAGGCAATCGAGAAGGTCGCTGCGGCTCGCTTAAAGAATGTTTAGCAATCTGGGCACTGGTAGCAGAACTCTTCTTTGGTGATCTTGCCGTTTTCTACGGTGTAGTTGGCAACTTCTTTCATTGTTGAGCGTGGGAATGAGCCATCGTTGGACTCCATGTCCAGGTCGAAGATGACGCTGAATCCGGATTGGCCGACAAATGGGCCGGTGACCTCGCAGGAATGGCAGGTAACGCCGGCTTGCCATTCTTTGTATTTGGCAATGACGGCGTCGCGGCCTACAAAGGTCTTGCCGTCGCCTTCGATACTGGTCCAGCTCTCGGCGAAATGCTTGTCCCAGATCTGTGCGTCGTGGGCGCACATGTCTTCGGTTTCGATCTTGCAGTGGGCGACGAGGTCGTTGGCGATTTCTGTGATGGTTGCGGCAGTCGTGGTCATGGGGTTCTCTCCTGAATGGGTTGAATAAAGCTTATTTTGTTTGCCTTCTGTTTGGAGTATACCGTTGATTTACCGGAAGAGATGCGGGAAGGTCCGAAATCATCGATGAATTGTAAAGAGCGTGTGAAATCGGTGGTTTTGGGTTGAGTTTGGGGGGCAATTCTGGTGTACTGGGTGTGGAATCTGATCCGTATTGAGGGCGAGATATGTTTGCTTTGTGTACATCATTATTTGGGGCAGCAATGTGCCTTGGGCCTACCGGAGTGGTGGGTTCATCGCGTTCGAACCTAGACACAATTGATACGATTCCGTATGCGCTCCAGTTGAGTGATGTTGGCGGAGCGATCGGGATCGGGGCATTGAACCATGGGATGGGGATGGGGACGGGGATCATCGCGGCTGATTACGACAATGACGGGGATGTGGATCTGTTTGTGCCCAGCGGGGTTGGGTTTGCTTGTCAGTTATACCGCAATGAAGGTGGCGTGTTTACTGAGATCGGAGTGGCTTCGGGGATTACGGATCTGGACAATGCCCGCTCGGCGCTGTGGTTTGATGCTGATGGGGATGATTTGCTGGATCTGGTTATTCAGTACGATCAGTTCCAGATGCCGGGCGTGATCGGGGCGCGGACTCTGGCGTTGTTTGCACAGCAGGCGGATCATTCGTTTGTTGAGGTGACGGCGGGGTCGGGTTTGGATCTGCTGCCTTTGCTTGTGCCTCAGACTCATGGGGGCGCGATGTGCGCGGGGGATGTGACTGGTGATGGGCGGCTGGATCTTGTGGTGACGACTTGGGATGAGGGGGCGTGGGTGTTTCGGAATGATGGGGGGATGGTGTTTACGGACATTACTGGTGATTCACCGCTTGATGGGGCGGGTGGTTCGTACTGGCAGCCTGTGATGTTTGACCAAGAAGAGGATGGGGACCTGGATGTGTTTTTGGCGTTTGACTTTGCGCCAAATACGATGCTTGATAACGATGGGACGGGGTCGTTTATTGATTCAGCGGCAGCTCTTGGGCTTGACACCTCGTTCAACGAGATGGGGGCGACGTTGGGGGATTGTGACAATGACGGGGATCTGGATCTGTATGTGACGAATCTGTTTGGTATCAACGAGCACAATGTGTTCTTTACCAAATCCAATGTCGGAATCGGGTACGACGAGGAAGCGGTTGCGCTTGGCGTAGACAACGGCGGGTGGGGATGGGGGACGGTGTTTGTTGATTACGACAACGACGGGAAACTCGATCTGGCTGAGGTCAACGCGGTGGAGTTTGCGGGCGCGGATGTGCCTTGGAAGCTTTGGATGAATAGGGGGGCGATGGTCGGGACGCCGGTGTATGAAGCGCAGGAAGACGCGATCGGGTTTGGGTATCTGGATTACGGCTCAGCTCTTGTGGATGTGGATTTTGATCGTGACGGGGATCAGGATTTGATCGCGACGGTTCTCAACGGGCCGGTCCGGGTGCTGGAGAGCAATACGACACTGGTTCGTCCTGAGAACCGGTGGTTGGTTGTGCGTCCCCGGATGCCGGGGACCAACAACACACGCGCGATCGGGGCTGTCGTGACGACGCGAACGGGGGAGATTACACGCACACGGCTCATCAGCGCAGGGACGAGCTTTATGGCTCAGGTGCCTGCTGAGGCGCACTTTGGGATTGGGCAGAGCACAATGATTGATGAACTTATCGTCAATTGGCCCAACGGGACGCAGACGGTGCTGACGGATGTTGCTCCGGGACAGGTGCTTGATGTGGTGCCCGTGATTCCGCGGAAGGGATCAGCATTGCGTGATCGGATTAGGACTTGGAATCGCCGTTGATCCTGAGTTCTAGTTTCAGGGATCTTTTGAGCACCCTTGCCTTGTTTTTGTGGCCTTTAGCGACGAGCAGATCGAACCTAGTGCCGTCAGCAAGACGGGCCCGGGCGGTATGGGTATACCAAGCCTCTTTATTGTTTTTCATCTTTGTCTTTGAATCAACAGTGACTGAGCGGATGTGGTTGATGTTGAGTGTCTTGTCGCCGCGGGTGAGGATTCCGGTGTTGAAATCGATGGCCAGTTTGTAATACGGGTTAAATTTTCTGCTTGCCTTTAGAGCGGTATTGAACACCGCGAGAACCAGACAACTGATGAGTGTTGCCAGCACGGTGGTTGCCGATGAGTTAAAGCCCTTGTCAACTACCAGAAGCACGAAGGTCATAATAAAGCTGGTGACGCTTAGTGTTGATAGGAAGATGAACCAGAGGGGGTAGGCGTGGTCGCGGAGCACGGTTACCGATTGGCTTCTGGAAACGATGTATGGCTCGATCCATCGGGCATCGCCGTCTATGTTTCTGCGCCTCCACATGCGGAGAAAGAAGCAGATCCCGATCAGGCCGAGGCAATGGAATGGGAGAAGAAGAATGCCAACAACAGCCGGGAACTCATCAAAGGATCTATCGATTACTGATATTGATGGGTCATCAGGATCGTGAAAGATTGTGATCGCTGAGTTGGCCGGGTACTGGGCGACGAGTGCTTTCGCGTAGTCGGGGGACCCTCGACCCCAGATGACGAAGGAGTATTGGTCGCTTGTATACTGCTGGCCGTCGACCACGTATTCATACACAATGACAGGTTTATAGTCGGCGGTGGTCGTGCCTCGTCCGCTGCCCCCGGTTCCGTGGTATGTCTCGCTGACATGGGAATCGGTCACGATCGCGTCTGCAGCGATGTAGCTTTGCCTGGCGATCTGCTGCTTGGAAAGTTCGCGAAAAATCAAACCGTCGAAACCAAGAACAAACGCATTCCAGAAGATCACGACGATCATCAGGCAGCCAATACCTTTGCTCTTTGGTTTATCTGCCATTGGTCCTCTGATTCAGATTTGGCTAGCTGATGCTCAGCGTTGGTGCTTGGCTGCTCTTGCTCATCGAGGCTAGGGTGACTTGGGCGATGAGTTGATCTGTGAGCTGTTCTAGGGCCGCGGGGAGTTGTGGGCCGCCTGCGGAATCGGCTTCAAAGTTCTTAGTGGGATTTCCGTCGTCCATGTTTTGGCGGAGTGCTGTGTTAATTGGGATTGAACCAAGGAATGGCAAACCGAGGTTCTGGGCCATCTTCTGTGCACCACCTTTGCCGAAGATGTCGTACTCTTTCCCGTCGTCACCGATGAAGTAGGACATGTTCTCGACGACACCGAGGCGCTCGACGCCGAGGGATTCGAACATTTTGGCTGCGCGGACGGCATCGTCCTGCGCGACCTTTTGAGGGGTGCAGACGATGACCGCGCCGGTAAGCTGAACAGACTGGGCAAGCGTCAAGGGGACATCGCCGGTTCCTGGTGGGAGGTCAATGATGAGGTAATCAAGCTCGCCCCATTGGGTGCGTTCGATGAGTTGGTGGAACGCGCCGTGGGCCATGGGACCGCGCCAGATGAGTGGTTTGTCTGAATCGACGAGTTTGCCCATGGTGATGGATTTGATCCCGTGGACTAAGAAAGGCTGGAGTGTTGATTCGATGACGGCTTGGTCGAGTGCTTGGAGTCCGAGCATTGTTGGGAGTGATGGGCCGTAGATGTCGCCGTCGAGGACTCCGACCGAGTGACCCTTTTGTGCAAGACCAATAGCAAGGTTGACAGCTACGGTGGATTTTCCAACGCCGCCTTTGCCCGCACCGACAGCAATGATGTGCTTGACACCAGGCACGCCCGCGGCTTGGTTGTTCTGTGGTGCTTGCTCGGTTGGCTTTGAGTCTTCACCGGCGGCCTTTGTGTCGCTCTTTAACTTTAACACGACTTGCCCGGCGTGGTCTACAAAGTCGATGACGAGACCAAGGTCTTCTACACCCTCTGCTTTGGCGGCGGCGCGGATAACCTGCTCGGCGAACTTACCCATATTGGAGAGCGCGTTGCGGTCGGGCTGGGGTTGATCTGGGTAGCCTTGGGTGTAGCAGATGCGGACGGAGGCGTCGTTGCTGCAGATGGCGATATTGAGGATGCATTCGCGTGATAGAAGATCGCCGCCGTCGAGGTGGGCGACTCCGGAGAGTGCGTCGCTTATGAGTTCTTTGGTGAGTGGCATGCTGGAATCTTTCGGGGTTGATTCGCTTGAAATAGAGGGATTTGGCGGGAATAACCGCTACAAACCGGACCGGTGGGATCATAGACCGCCCAGTATTTGGATGAGGATGCAATACGAGGAATCAAGCGGCGTTTGGCTGGTCGATAGGGACTATTGAAACACACCGCCGGGCTAGGTGCCCCGCCTCTTTGGGAGAAACTAACGAATGAATACTTTGTACACAAAACGATTCGGGATTGCAGTGATGATTGCTGCCCTTGCTGGTGGTGCCGTTGCCGCAGAGCCAAAGAGCGAAGACGCGGGGTTGCTTCGTGGCCCCAAGGTTATTGATGCGTCCGGGCCTGACGCCGGGGACTCGATGAGCGGATCTCGGGAGGCTTCTAATCGTGCCGGAGACATGCCTCTGCGTGCGTACCTTGGCGCGGTTCGTGGATTGAATAAAGCCGCGAAGGATAATCCTGAGCTGGCACTCACCGATGATCAGAAGGAACAGATCAAAGAGATCGCCAAGTCGCATAAAGAGAAGATGGATGCGTTTATGGAAGCGAACAAGGACGAGGTCGAACAAGCGCGTGGTCAACGCGGGCAGCGTGATGGCGAAAACGCCGAGGAGCAGAATCGTGAACGCGGGGATCGGAAGGCCAAGGGCGAACGCAAGCAACTCGATGGCAAACAACGAGAAGGCGGCAATGACCGACAACTCCAACGGCAACGATCTGGCGATGAACTCGGCGAAGAGAAACGCGCCCGTCAAGGCGAGCGTCCATCGCCAGAACAACAGCAGCGGATGCGTGAGAAACGAGCAGAGTTCATGAGCAAGGCTCCATCTGATCAGGCCGCCAAGAAACAGTTGTGGGCGGTGCTCACGCCGGCACAGCAAGTGGTGGTCAAAGAGAATGTCACCAAGATGCGTCAGCAGCGCCAAGAGCGTATTGACAAGGCGATGGAAGGACAAGGCAAAGGCAAGGGTGAAGGCAAGGCTAAAAGTAAGGGCGAACGCAAGCTCAAAGGCAAGCCTGAGCAAGAGGGCATGATTCCGGATCAATCTCCGATTTTCGAGATTGACCAGCCCGTTACAGCTCTTGAAGACTGCTAAATACAGGTCCAAACAAACCACACCATCCTGATTTCTTCAGGCGGGCAGCGAGCGGAAACGCTCGCTGCTTGTTTTTTATGAATCGGCTGAGGGCGCTGGGGCTTGCTGAGCGGCGAACTTCGCCCCGATGACGGGAATCTGAGCTCGACGGATCACGATGACCACCGCCGATGAGACGAAGACAACCATGGCCATCGTGAAGAGCGAGGGGCCTTCGAGAGGGACCAAGCCTTCGTTGCCGAGTGCAACAGGATCAATGGAGATACCGAGTTTGGTGAAGTGGGCCATGATTGCTCCAGAGATGACACCGAGTGAGCCAATGGCTCCGATGACATGAGTCTTGGGGATGAGCAAGAGGATGACGCAAACGAGCTCAGCGAGCGCGGTTGCATAGCGACCCATCGGTTCAGCACCGAGAACCTCAAAGAGTGCAACGGTTTCCGGTGCACCAGTGAGTTTAAAGAAGAGCGTCTGGCCGAGGACGAACGCGATAACAAGTTGAAAAATCCAACTGGCTATGGTGGCGGGCTTGCTGAGCTTGATCATGAGATGTCTCCTTAAATGCACACGACCGATCTTGGTCCTGCGGAGAACACAACGACACCATAGATTGATTTATTCGATCTATTCTTGGCTCAAACTACAAAGGACCTGTTATTGGTCCGGGATGTTCGTATTTAAGCCAATCCAGCCATATCGACGGTCACCGGGACGAATGTGCGCTGAACGCGGTCTTGGAACTCTTCGGGGAATTTTTCCATGATGGTTCGGGTCGCCCATGCGTTGCCATCGGCGAGACCACAGATGGTCGTGCCGGGCATCGAGCCCATCGAGTTTGCGATTTCTAATGCAAGATCGAGGTCTTTGGATTTGGCGTCGCCGGCTTCGATGCGGGTCATGATCTGGTAGAGCCAGCCGGAGCCTTCTCTACACGGGGTGCACTGGCCGCAGGATTCGTGCTTGAAGAAGCGGGTGATGTTGCGTGCGACGCTGACCATATCGGTGTCTTCGTCAAACACAGTCGGGCCGGAGGTACCGAGCCCGAGGACGCCGTGCTGTTTGCCGATATCGAAGTCAAGGCATGCTTCGTACTGGTCGGTCCCGAGGATGCCCATCGAGACGCCGCCTGGGATGGCGGCTTTGTATTTTTTACCGCCCTTGATGCCGCCGCAGTAGTCTTCGATGAGTGTGCGGAGGGGGACGCCGAGTTCGAGTTCGTAGCAACCGGGTTTTTCGACATGGCCGGAGACACCCATAAGCTTTGTCCCGAAGGATGGCGGCCCGCCGATGCTGGATTCAACGCCGAGCTCGCAGAATGCCTTAGCGCCGTCGGTCAGAATGTAGGGGAGGTGGGCGAGGGTTTCGACATTGTTGATGATGGTCGGACGACCAAAGAGGCCTTTGATCGCGGGGAATGGTGGCTTGATTCTTGGCCAGCCGCGTTTGCCTTCGATGCCTTCGAGGAGTGCTGTTTCTTCGCCACAGATGTAGGCACCGGCTCCGCGGTGGACATAGCACTCAGCGACGAACGGATCGCCTGATGGGTTGGACTGGTTGATCAGACCCTTCTCACCAAAGATACCGTTGTCGTAGGCTTCTTTGATCGCGTTCTCGAGGACTTTGGCTTGGTGGTGGTACTCGCCTCGGATGAAGATGTAGGCTTTGGTGAGTCGGCAAGCGTACATGCAGATCGCGATGCCTTCGAGCATGCCGTGTGGATCGAAGTCCATCAGGAGGCGGTCTTTGAATGTGCCTGGTTCTGATTCGTCTGCGTTGATGGCGAGGTAGCGGTCTTCGCCGTCGGGATCTGGGAGGAAGGTCCATTTGAGCCCGCAGGGGAAACCCGCTCCGCCGCGTCCGCGGAGGACCGCGTCTTTGACTTCGCTGGTGACATCCTCGGGTTTCATGGTGAGGGCTTTGCGGAGTCCTTCGTAACCACCGGTCTTGACGAACTCATCGTACCCGACGACATGGCGGTCACGGATGTGCCCGAAAGGGGCCGTTGGGATTCGCTTGAGCAGGATGTGCTCGGAGAGTGTGTTGTCCCAGACTTTTTTCGGCATTGATCGGCTCCAAGCTAACTAGAGGGCAAGTTGGTCGATTCTAGCCGGCTGAGGGGTCATTTGTGCATCGGGCGGGGTCTATGGCGGTATGCTGAGGCATGAAAATACTTGTACTCGGCGGGACTCAGTTTAGTGGCAGGGCATTTGTAGAGCAGGCGAGCGGCAGCGGTCATGAATTGACCGTGCTGCACCGATCTGCGGCTGATCCGGGTCTCCCGGATTCGGTCCGGAGGCTCGTTGGCGACCGGGATCCCAAGATTGGGGACGGGCTGGGGGAAATCAAAGCGTTGATTGATGCTGGGGAGCGGTTTGATGCGGTGGTTGATATGTGCGGGTATGTGCCTCGGGTCGTCACTGAGAGCTGCGAGCTGCTCAAAGACCATACGGATATGTATCTGTTTACCTCGACGATCAGCGTGTATCCGAGATATGGTAATGACGAATCGCCGGACGAGGATTCGGAGTTGATTGATCTTGAGGACAAGGCGGTCGAAGAGGTCAACGGTGAGACTTACGGGGGACTGAAAGTCCTGTGTGAACAGGTCGTAACCAAGTACTTCCCTGAGAACTCGTGCATCGTGCGGCCGACGGTTATCGCTGGACCCAACGACCCTACGGATCGGATTACCTGGTGGGCGCGGATGCTGGGGACGCAGGAGCGGGTGATCTTCCCGATGGAGCCTTGTGGGTTGGCCGGGTTTATTGATGCGCGTGATCTGGCTGAGTTTTTCCAGCACTGTATCGAGCAGAAGACCTTTGGGATTTTCAACGCGGTTGGTCCAGAAGCCGGGCTGTCATTGCGATCGTTTATCGAGCGGACACACAAAGCACTGGACTCCAAATCCGATCTTGTTGAAGTCGATACGGCTCGGCTTGCTGAACTCGAAGTGAACCCCTGGACGGATATCCCGACCTGGATCCCTGAGGATGGGCAGTCGATGTACCGGATCTCGTGCAAGCGCGCGGTCGATGCCGGGCTCACGATGCGTCCGCTCGAAGAGACCATGCGGGATGTTCGCGCCTGGGATATTGATCGCGGGGAGCCCGAACTCAAAGCAGGAATGTCTGCAGAGTGGATGGCTGAAACGATCGGTGCTGTGCTTGCAAGCTAGCTTGCGGATCTGAGCTGTTTGAGGAATCCAAGCTGGCGAGATCGGATGAACTCCGGGTTATAGATCCGCGAGACCAGATTCCGGAAACCTGTTTGCAGCTGCTCGCGTGTCATTCCAACTGGTTCGTAGTTGAGATCGAAGAGTGTGCAGCGATCCCACTGGCCAGCATGGGTGAGCCTTCCGCTGTTCTGGAGCCGGCTGTATAACGGGGTTCCGGGAAATGGGGTTTGCAGGGTGACCTGGACATCGTACAGATTTGTTCGTTTGGCGAAGTCGTAGACCGCGTCGAAGGCCTTGACGCTTTGTCCATCGAGACCGAGAACAAAGCATCCGATGACGGTGATGCCGTGGGACTGGATGGCGCGGACGGCTTCTTCGTACTTGGGGTACTGGGCGAGTTTCCAGTTGCTGTTGGATTCGATGCCGTCTAGACCAGTCTCGTTGGGAGATTCGAGCCCGATCAAGACCTGTCTGCAACCAGCCCGAGCCATGAGCCCCAAGAGTTTCTGGTCTTTGGCGATCGAGATATCGCATTCCGTGAACCAGCACACTTTCTCGGGGATCATGGCTTCGAGCAGGTCGTAGGCTTTGGCCCGGCTCATGAACGAGTTGTCGTCGGCGAGTTCGATAAATGGATTGGGCCAGATGGATTTGATCGCGCGGATCTCTTCGATGACTTTATGAGCCGGCTTCACTTTGTAGCCGGGGGTGAGCATGATCGATGAGGCACAGAAATCACACTTGTGCGGGCAGCCCCGGGTCGTTTGAACGGTGAGACGGTTGTACTTGTCGATATCGAGCAGGTCGTATCTGGGCATCGGGGCGTTGTTGAAGTCGTATGAACCATCGGAGTCATAGCGTGGCTTGAGTTTGCCGCTTCGGAAGTCTTCGATGAGTTGCTGCCAGACGGGTTCGCCCTCCCCCACTACGACCGCGTCGGCGTGCCGCTTACATTCATCGGGGACACAGGTCGCATGGAGCCCACCCATGACGACGGTGATGCCCGCATCGCGGAACTGATCGGCGAGCTTATAGGCATCGAAGGCCTGTGCGGTCATGGTTGAGATCGCGACGAGATCGAACACGAGATCGGGGACGCGGTCACGCTCCAGATCATCGACCTCGTGGTACGACACTTCAATGTCGTCAGGCGTGAGCGCGGCGAGGGTGAGAAGCCCGAGCGATGGGAGCGAGGCGATGACCTCGGATCGTTCGACGAAGCCGGGTAGAGTGAGTCCGAGTTTGAGGAGCTCGGCGTCTTGGACGCGCACGCCGCTCATAGCGATGAATCCGATACGCATCAGATCACCCCCTTGAGCCATGCGCTTGATGCCAACAGAGACATCATCACACCACCCGCAGTGAGTGCGACAACTGGAATCACAAAGATCGCCTTGGCCTTCATCCATTTGGCTGCGATAAAGCAACAGATCGGCATAGCGACTGCCCCGATCACAAACGCCCAAGACGATGCGTACCACATGCCTCCTGTCTTGGCGGCTTCACCAATCGCCATCCCTGTCAATCCGACGAGGACATTGAGGAACCCGGTGCCAAAGAAAGCGATGTGTCCGAGGCGGGAGAGGCGGCGGGGCCAGGAGTTGTAGCCGCCCATGAACTGTTCCTTGTGGAACCCCATGCCAAGGGCTGCCCCCGTGAGGAATCCCATGGTGATCCATATCCATCCGAACGCGAGATTGAGCATCACACCACTCCTTTTGTATAGTATTAACTAACCTAGTACACACTATACTGCAAAGATGGTGATCCGATGCATGAAATCTCTAAAAATTCCATAATCGGCTCTGAATGGGGATTATGGCTGGTTTACGGGGCTTTATTTTGCCCTGGATCATCACGGAACTCGACCTCTTCGATCGTCGTTTTACGGAGGATGACCTTGCTGCCGTTGATCTCGGCGTCGGCTTCTTGGGTGGTTTTGGAGATGGTTTCGGTGTGGGAGTCTGTCTCGACGGGTTTGGTGGTCGAGTGCCAGAGGTGCCCAAAGAACTGGCCGATGGCTCGGGTGATCGGGATGTTCTCTGGGTCTTTCACACTCTATGGTAGTGCCATATGACCAAAAAGAATGAACATCGGTGCGAGTGGGCGAGGATGGAATCTGAGATTCTGTATCACGATACTGAATGGGGGGTGCCGAACCGCGATGAGCATCATTTGTTCGAGATGCTGACGCTCGAAGGGGCCCAGGCGGGGCTGAGCTGGTCAACGATCCTCAACAAGCGCGAGGGGTACCGGAAGCTGTTTAAGAAGTTTGATCCCAAGAAGGTTGCTCGGTTCACGCAGGACGACATCGAACGGCTGATGCTTGATCCATCGATCGTCCGCAATCGGCTCAAAATTGAATCGACCGTAAATAACGCGAAGGCCGTGCTTGAACTCTACAAACAAGGGACGAGTTTGAGTGAGCTGATGTGGTCGTATGTGGATGACACGCCGATGGTGAACCGGTACAAGACGCTCAAGGATCTGCCGGCTCAGACGGATCTGTCGAAGTTCATTTCCAAGGATCTCAAGAAACGCGGGTTCCGGTTTGTGGGGCCGACGATTATGTATGCGATGATGCAGGCGTGCGGGATGGTCAATGACCACACGACCAAATGCCCTCGGCACAAAGAATGTTCGCAGATGAAGTAGAGAAGTCTTAAAGGTCTTCTTTGACCGCTCCGGTGCCGCCCGCTTTGTAGGAGCCGTTCTGGATCTGGTCGATCATTTCCACGGCTCGCTCGGGCGTCAGGTTCTCGTGCAGGTCTTCGTTGTAGAGGGCTGCCGGGGCGGTGCCGCAGGAGCCGATGCATTCGAGTTCGACAAGCGTGAACTTGTTGTCGGGGGTGGTTTGGCCGACATCGATTCCAAGTTTTTCTTTGATTGCTTCGGTGCATTCGGTCGCTTTGCAGAACTCGCAGGCGATTGAGCGGCAGACGGAGATCAGGTTCTCGCCCTTGTTGTGTTCCCAGTATTCTTCGTAGAAGGAGACGGTGTCGAGGACTTCGCCCGGGGTGATGCTGAGGACATCGGCGATTTCTTTCATCGCTTGTTTGGGGACCCAGCCGTAGTGGTGCTGGACGAGGTGGAGTGCTTGGAAGAGGGCGCCCTTTGGTTTTTGGTAGCGCGGGATGTACTCGTCGCGGAGTTTTTTGACCATGTCGGCGGTCAGGTAGGGCTCGTCGCGGGTTTCGATGGTAGCGGAGCCGGAGTTTTTGGTGATCCAGGGCATTGATGGAATCCTTGTGGGTTTAGGCCGAGAGATCGTAGGGGGGAAAGTGCGAAGAAACGGGCTGGAAGCCCATTCTACCGGAGAGCGTGGACATCAGTCTTTGAGGAGACTGACATCAAACGGGGACCAACTGGTGGAGGTGCTTCTTGAGACTCTGGCGGTGTAGGAGCCGCGTTTGATGACGAACTGCTCTGGATCTGTAATCGAGCTGTTGGAGCCTCCAATCAGGAGGACGACGCGTTCCATGGGTGGCGATTCGACGGGTCCGAGGATTTGTTCTTGGCCGGCTCTGATGACGATGGACTCAAGAATAATGGCATCTGCGAACTTGGGACGGTGCTCGATTCGGGCGCTGAGAGTGGTCCGTGAGTCGTTGATGACGCGGACGGAGTAGGTGGGGTTGATGGAACAGCCCGTGAACAGCATCGCAATAACACCGCATGTTAATAAAGCCAGTGATCGTTTCATCGATCTAGCTCACCCGCGACGATATTGAGCGAGCCCATGACCGCGACAAGGTCCGCGAGCATGTGGCCTTCGAGCATCTTGGGAATCAGCGAGTAGTTGATGAAGCTCGGTGGGCGGGTCTTGGCTCGCCATGAGCATTTGCTGCCGTCGGCGACGATGTAGTAGCCCAGCTCGCCGTTGGCGGTTTCGTGGGCGCCGTAGACCTCGCCGATCGGGGCTTCCCATCCTCGGTTGGTCATGATGAGCTCGAAGTGCTGGATGAGCCCTTCGATTGAGCCGTAGACATCAGACTTGGGCGGCTTGGTCATCTTCTCGTCAGCAAAGACATCGGTCGGGCCATCAGGGATCCTGTCGATGAGCTGATCGATAATGCGGATGGATTGCTTGATCTCTTCGATGCGGACTAGGAAGCGGCAGTAGGAGTCGCCGTCTCTTGCGATGGGGACATCGAACTCGACTGCGGGTGCGCCGTTGCCGTCCCAGTTGTCGGCGTAACAGAGGTAGGGCTCGTCCTTGCGGAGGTCGCGCCGGACGCCTGAGCCGCGGGCGATTGGGCCTGTGGCGGAGTAAGCGATGGCTTCGTCGTGGGTGATGACGCCGATGCCTTGGGTGCGGTCCATGAAGATGCGGTTGCGTTCGACGAGGTTCATGAGATCATCGACGGCTTCTTCGAGAACACCATGCAAGAATTTTTTGGTCATGCGGGCGAAGACCTCTTCGTCCGGGATTTCTTTGACGATCCCGCCGACGCGGGACCAATCCGGATGGAATCGCTGGCCCGAGGCGTAGTCCATGATGTCATAGATGTGCTCGCGGGGATTGAACGCGTAGAGGAAGCCGGTGATCGCGCCGACATCGAGACCAGCGGCGCCGACGCACAGCAGGTGGTCCTGAATGCGTCCGAGTTCGGCCATGATGGTGCGGAGGACCTTGCACTTGGTTGAGATTTCGATGCCAAAGAGTTTTTCGACGGTGTGGTGCCAGCAGATGCCGTTGGAGATCGAGGAGAGGTAGTTCATCCGCGAGACGATGGTCACATACTGGTTGTAATCCATGTGCTCAGCGAGCTTTTCGAATCCGGAGTGAAGATACCCGATGTGGGGCGTACAGCGCGCGACGCGCTCGCCGTCGAGTTCGAGGACCAAACGGAGTGTCGTGTGGGTCGCGGGGTGCTGGGGTCCGAAGTTGAGGACCCAGCGGTCTCCTGTATCGACATGGTCTTTGAGGTAGTCGACTTTGTCGGTGTTTGGGTCAATCCCGGTATCAGGCGTCAATGTATATGGCATGCTCGCATCCTCAGCGTGGCGGAAATCTGGTCCGATCGTCGAGGATCATCATAGTGCCCCCGGGCCATGAATTGAGTAATACAGGGCACCTGATTGGCCATGAATCCCGATTCGAGCATCGGAATGGATTATCCGCCCAGTTTGCCGCGGATGACATCGGCGACCTCGATCGCGTCGAGCATGGCGTTTTCGATCGCGGGGAGAGCCCAGTCGTCCTGGTTGACGAAATGGACATTCTCGCGGTACGGAGCCATGATCAGGGCAGGGATGCCCTGGGCAAGGAATCCAACATGTGCCAGCGGGACGGCGTGCCCCCAGCGAGCGAAGCGGATTTCCTGGACGGCTGATTCGGGTATATCGAGAAGTTTGAGCGTGGTTCGGAGTTTGGCAGCCATGGCTTGGCCAAATCTGAGGATCGGATCATGGAGGATGATGTCGAACCGGCCGCTCTCATATGGGAGCGGCCAGTACATCGACAGGATGCTCGGTTGGCCGGGGATTGAGGGTGAATGCGGGGCTGGGGTGTATGACCCGTTGGTGACATCGGTGTATTGCCAGAAGTTGGCCGCCTCGTTCACAGACATGGGAAATGTCTCAGGATCGTTGAGCAGGAAGATATCATAGAAATCGTGAGGCACCGGACGATCAAGAACAACCGTGCCAACCATGTAAGCCCTGCGAGACAATCGCATCGCACGATACCGATCGGGTTCATCTTCTTCTAGGTTTTGGATGATATCACGGGCAATATTTTTTGCACACGCCATAACAACCTGCTTTGCAAGCAGAGACTGGAACGACCCGTCCGGGTTCTTCCATGTCACCAAAGATCGGCCGTCCGGCTGTACGCGGAGATCAACAACATGCTTTGATGCGCGGAGATGCGGTGCGTGGAGCGGGTCGGTTCGGTCGAGCGGTTCTATACGCTCCCACATTTTCTCGGCAATCCATGCATTTCCGCCGGGGAGGATCCACCTTCCGAACTCTTCAGCCGCGAGGAAGTTCCAGCCCAAGGTCGCGGATATTTCTTCCCATCCGCCTCCAAAGGAAGCGTAGCAGTACGCCTGAATCGCGGCAGCGAGCGCGGCGGGCACGGGCACGCCCGCTTCTTTCATGATGTGATCTTCGATGTGCTGGCGCAGACTGATCTGATCAAGATCGATCATCCATTGTTCTGGGAACGGGACATCGGGGTAGTTTTCTGCGTAATAGAGGACGAGGGCTTGGTACGCTTCGTATGCGGGGATGTCTTTATTGGGGACGCCGAGCCCGGCCCAGATGTTGTCGTTGATTTTGCCGTTGATCTCGGCTGGAGCCGGGATGTTGTCTACGCGGACAACATCATGAAATCCGAGGTCGCGATAAATGATGTCGAGCGATGACCCTTTGTCGGGTGTAATGATGTACGCGCTTCCGAGCGAATAATGAGCGCCGTTGATGGTGCCCCCTTGGGCGTTGCCGCCGAAACGCTCATGGAGTTCAAAGACAACGGGATTGTGGTCACGGAGCAGGTAGGCGCTGGTGAGTCCTGAGATTCCGCCACCGATGATCGCAAGGTCTATTTCTTCTTGCGGCTCTGGTGGATTGCCATCTGGGAAGTTGTTTTGTTGAGAGTGGAATGGGATGTCTTCTTGGAAGTCATCGCCCTCGAACCACGATTTGAACTTGAAGCCGTCGATGATGCGTGGCTTTGAATCCAAGGCTCGTGGCGCGAGCGGGCGAGTTGCTTTGAGTCCTGTAGGCATTCCAGAAACCCGGGTGGTGACGGAAGCCCTGCTCGGGTCTGGGTTGAGCAGCGTCGAACCAAGCGTGGTACTCATGAATGGGCCGATGGCTCCGAGTCCCATGATTCCGATACCGCCTCGTAGAACTTCTCGTCGTGTGTGCATGATGTGTCTCTGTTGGAATCGCGCGAAAAACACGACTGGTTATACTGGCCCTGCTTGTCCAGTATGCACATTTGTGCGGCAAGATCAAGGGTATTTATCTCCCCGCTGAATACTTTATCCTCGTGTGGCATTGATGATGTATCGAGCAGAAATCGATTCTGAGGTACGAGAGGCCGTATTGTTGACCATGACTAATTTTCTCGAAGAACTGTGGATGATCCTGACCGAGTCGTCGGTGTGGTTGATCTTTGGATTTTTGCTCGCTGGGGTGGTGCATGTTCTGGTGCCTCGGGAGTGGATGATGAAACATCTGGGCGGCAAGGGGATCGTTCCGATCCTCAAGGCGTCACTGCTTGGAATTCCGTTGCCGTTGTGCTCGTGCGCGGTGATCCCGGTAGCTGCTGGGCTGAGGGAGCAGGGTGCGTCTAAGGGGGCCAGCGCGGCGTTTGCGATTTCGACGCCTCAGACGGGTGAAGAGTCTGTCCCGCTGACATGGGGGTTGTTTGGTCCGTTCTTTGCGCTTGCTCGTCCGGTGATCGCGGTGTTTACGGGTTTGCTTGCGGGGATCTTGATTGATCTGACGCACCGCAATGAAGCTAAATCAGATTCACAAGACGATTCGATCGAAGACCCCAACGCGATTGGATTGTCGATTACCAATGCGGACGATGCGGGTGCTGTAGTCGCTCAGACCGAGAAGAAAGCGACCGGTTCGTGCTGCTCATCAAAGCCCAAGCCCGAAGCAAGTTCGTGTTGTTCCTCTACCAAACCCAAGGAAGAACCTGCGGGCGGCTCTTGCTGCTCGTCGACGCCTCAGAAGGCCGGACTCGGGATTGCAGGCTCGACAAAGGAAGCGTTTCGGCATGGGTTCGGGGTGATGCTCGTTGACCTAGCAATGTGGCTTGCCATCGGGCTGGTGATGGCGGCGATCATTGGGGCTGCTGTGCCCCCGGAATGGTTTGAGGAGCATGTCGGGTCTGGGCTTTGGCCCAAGCTGGTGATGCTGATTGTGGGTATTCCGTTGTATATTTGCGCGACGAGTTCGACGCCGCTTGCTTTTTCACTGGTGGCTGTGGGACTCTCGCCGGGGGCGGCTCTCGTGCTGTTGCTGTCGGGCCCGGCGACCAATGTTGCGACGATGAGCTGGCTGATTAAGGACCTTGGTATGAAGGCACTGGTGATTTACCTTGGCGTGATCGCTGGGGTAGCGCTCGGGGCCGGGATCCTCTTTGATGCGTTCTTTATCAATATGGTGACACTGGCCGACACCGCGTCCAAGCACGAACACGGGTTGGCTGGCTTCGGGCACAAAGAAGTCGCAGCCGTGATCTTTGTGATGCTCATGGCGTGGGCGCTTGGGATCAAGGCCCGCAAGTGGCTTGATGCACACAAGATCGGCACAAAGAACAGCGGCGGGTGCTGCTCAAGTTCGGGTGGTTCTTCGTGTGGTTGTTCTCAGTGAAATGTTCAGCTTTGAACGCGACGGTGAACCGAGATCAGGCTTGCACCAAATGGCATCGGGAACCGGCCGATCCAGCTTCGCTCTGAAGCAAAGAACATTCTTAACGCTGCGTTGATCGGGGATGCTGGCACAGTGAGATCATCACTACCCTTGTCACCAAATATCTTGACGGCGATGCGCTGGAGGATCATGATCGGCATCAGGTGTGTCATGTACCATGACACCACGACCGGCTCGAGACCCGCATCAGCAAAGAGTGCTTTGTATTGATCTTTGTTGTACCGACGGAAGTGATGGTGCGCTTCGTCGCGTTTGGTCCAGAGCCACATGTGGGCGGGGACTGTGCAGACCAGGATCCCACCGGGTTTAAGCCGAGCTGCTGCTGCTCGGACGGACTCGGCGTCCTTCTCGACATGTTCGAGGACATCGCTCATCACGCATACATCGAAAGCCCCTTGGTCTGCGGGCAGATCATCGGGGAGCCAGCAAGATTTGGCTTCAAACCCGCGCTCGATGCATGCCTTGCGGGCTGCTTCTGCGGAGTCGAGACCGAGCACTTCGTAGTCCCCGGCCATATCTCTGAGTAGTCCGCCGGTGCCGCAGCCGATGTCGAGTAACGCCGATTTCGGTTCACCGCCTTGCCCTTGCGGGTTCGGCCCGTACCGATGGATCATGCTCTTGATGATGCGCCGCTTGGCGACGAACCACCAGAACTTGTCCTCGATAGTTGCCATCACTTCATAGAGATCGTCGCGCATCGATTAGCTCCGTTCGACGACCTCAGCGAGCAGGCGTGCGCCAAAGCCTGTAGGTCCTGGATTGAACGGTCCCTTGACGGACTTGGTCGCGTGGGTGCCGGCGATATCAACATGGGCCCACTTGACGCCGTCTTCGACGAAGTGCTCAAGGAACGCGGCGCCCTGGATCGGATGGGCCTCGCGGACAGGGGCACTGTTGACGATGTCGGCGATCGGTGACTTCATAAGCGCCGTGTAATCATTATCGAGCGGCATGCGCCACACGCGTTCGTTGGATGCTTGGCCTGCATCGCTGAACTTCTCGAAGAGCGCGTCGTCGTTGGACCAGCACCCGGCGTATGCGGAGCCCAGCGCGACAACCACGCCACCAGTCAAGGTGGCGATATCGACGACGAACTCTGGTTTCTCTTTTTCGCACGCCCAGCAGAGGCCGTCGGCCATGACGAGGCGGCCCTCGGCGTCGGTGTTGGTGATCTCGACGGTGACGCCGTTGCGGAACTCGATGACATCGTCTGGGCGGTAGGCCTCATCTGAGATCGAGTTCTCCGCTGAAACAAGCAGGGCGACAACCGGGCGGTTGGGTTTGATGACATTGGCGATGATGTGCATCGCGCCGATGGCGCCGCAACCGCCGTCTTTGTCGCGCTTCATGCCGACCATGCCGCCGCCGACTTTGATCGAAAGACCGCCGCTGTCGTAGGACATGGTTTTGCCGACGATGACGATCGGGGCTTTGGACTTGCCGCTCTTGGGGGTGTACTCAAGACGGATCATGCAGGGCTTGTTCTCGCTTGCCTTGCCGACATTGATGAGCCCGTTGAGGCGTTCTTCTTCAAGCTTTTTGCCCGAGAACACGGTGCACTTCATGCCGGTCTTGCGGGCCATTTTCTTGCATTCATTGGCGATCCACATCGGGGTCGCGATGTTTGGCGGGGTTTGCGAGAGTGTGCGAGCAATGTTCGAACCCTCGGCCATCCCGAGCCCGCGGCGGAGACCATCTTCAAACTTAGCGTGCGAACCCGACAAGGTCAGTGCGGGTTTCTTGGCAACGGTTGTTGCTGAGCCCCGAAGACCGTCGTAAGTCCAGCAAACGAGTCCGAGACCTTCACCCAGCATCGCGCCGACATCGAATGGTTTGACTTGTGCTTTCTTAGAGAGTTTGCCCATCGCACCGCTGAGGGCGAACTCTACTGAGTTGATCCCCGCGGCACTCAACGCACGCCCGAGCGTGCCGCCCGAGTTGCGGAGTGATGCGATGTCGAAGTTGGCCTTGTCGCCGAGCCCGATGATGAAGACCCGGTCGTAACCCTTTGATGGGTAGGCCTGGACGATCGAGCCGGCGTCGCCTGTGGCTTCGGATCGTTTGGAAGCGGCGGCGATGGAGCCGTCGGTATCGAGTGCTTTGGTGTCTGCGTCAAGGGACTGGCCTTTGAACATGCCGACGACGAGGGCCTTGGATTTGGAGCGGGAACCGACTTTGATTGGATCGAACATTTCAGAATCTCCTGTTTTTCTGAATAAATATACAAGGCCCAGAGGGGAAAGTTGCCTGAATGACGCTCAAAGCGGGGTTTTGATCAGGAATCAGTCCATTGTAATGTAGACCGGTTCTGGCACAATGGCGCGAAATCGGTCCAATACATACTCTCCAACAAGGCGAGAGGCCTTATGCCGGGGCGGCAGCCTTGGCTTCGAACAATGATTTGGTTTCGCCCGCGAGATAAAAACTACCCAAGATCAGGAGCAGGTCATTGGGGCCCAGCGACATCCCAGCGGATTTGATGGCCTGTGTTGGTGTGGGGTAGGACTCGCATGATCTACTGAACCGATCGGTGTATCGCTTTGAAAGTACATCGGGATTCATGGATCGAGCGTTGGATGTAGCCTTTGTAAAGATGACTTTGTCGGCACGGGCCTTGAGTTCTTCGAGCATTGCGTCGGATTGTTTGTCGGCACTGCATCCGAAAATAACAACCATCGAATCAAAGGTTACTTGTTGAGCCACTGCTTTGAGCGTTTCTTTGACACTTTCGGGGGTGTGGGCACCGTCGATGTAGACCTTCGGGCGATCATTGACTTGTTCGAGCCGGCCTTCTCGGGGGGTGTGTTCGAGACCTGCGATGATCTGTTGTTCGGGGAGGTCGAAGCCGTGGTTCCTCAGTTCGAGAATGATCGCTAGGGCGAGGCCGCAGTTGGCGCCCTGGTGCTCTCCGAGGAGCGGCACAGACATGTGCTCGAAACAGTCCTGCCCTTGCCCAACGCAGACCTTTGGGTGCGGCCCACGGGCCGTTGCGGATTGGAATCGGCATGAATAGAGGATGTCTTGGCCTAGGACTGAAAGATCACAACCCGCCTCTTGGGCTTTGGCTTTGAAAACCTCGATGACTTCATCGGGCTGGGGAACGCTGACGGCCACGGCCCCTGACTTCATGATGCCGGCTTTCTCGGCGGCAATTTTTTCGAGCGAGTCTCCGAGGACATCGGTGTGTTCGAGATGAATGCTTGTGAGCCCAACGACGACGGGACTGGCGACATTGGTGCAATCGAGGCGTCCACCGAGCCCGGTTTCGAGAATCACGATATCTACGGCTTCTTGGGCAAAAACAACGAATGCCATGGCGGTCAGAAGTTCAAAATAGGTTGCTTGTCCGTGTTCTTTGGCGATGGATACCGCGGCGTCTTTGCACTGACTCAAGGCGACACCGAACTGTTCTTTATTGACAATCGAGCCGTTGATACGGACGCGTTCTCGTTCATCAGTCAGGTGCGGGCTGGTGAAGAGCCCTGTCGTGTAGCCACTGGACCTCAGGCAGCTTTCAAGCATGGCACAGGTCGAGCCTTTGCCTTTGGAACCCGCGATATGAACGACTGGGACCGCGAGATGGGGGTCGCCGAGTGCTTTGACCAGGGCGTGCATCCGGTCGAGTTTGAAGGATTCTTGAGTGATTTTTTTGGAATGGATCTGCTCAAAGTTGACACTTGAGTTAAGGAAGTCAAGGGCGGCTTGGTAGTTCACAAACAGCCCCGGCGCTGGGTATGTTTTTGAACGATTCTTAGATCGTGACTCAACTTGTTTGGTGTCTCCACGGCGCGGCATGGAGAGATCATACCAGACAATCTCAAAATACAAAGCACAAAATGTGCGAACTTTAGAATGTCAGGGTACTTACCTACTCGATCAAGAATCGACCTGATTTAAGATCGCTTTCATCTCCGCAACTGCGGATCGCAGACCGACAAATACGGCGCGAGCCACGATTGAATGCCCGATGTGCAGTTCATTGAGATTCGGGAGTGCCGCGATGTGATGGACATTGTGAAAGTTGAGCGCGTGGCCCGCGTTGAATCGCATACCGAACTCGTTGATGCGGGCGCCGGCGGCTCGCACTTGCTGGAGAGCCGAATGTAGATCCTTCTGATGGAGATCGCCGCCGCATTGATGGAAGGCTTTGGCATATGGACCGGTGTGGATCTCGCAGATATCAAACCCAACCTCTTTAGCTGACTCAACTTGTGTAAGATCCGGATCAATAAATGCGCTGACTACGAGACCCCCGTCTTTGAGTCGAGCGACCGCGTCTTTGATTTGTGCCTTCTGATTTAGGACATCGAGACCGCCCTCGGTGGTGACTTCTAATCGGCCTTCGGGGACCAGCATTGAGGTATTTGGACGGAGTCCACACGCTATACCGATCATTTCATCGGTCGCGGCCATCTCCAGATTCAGGCGGACATTGACCAGCTGACGCAACATCGTGGCGTCGCGGTCCATGATGTGACGTCGGTCTTCACGCAGATGAATGGTGATCGAATCGGCCCCACCAAGCTCGGCTTCATGAGCAGCCCGGATCGGATCGGGCTCGGCGCCGCTAATGGCCGGGTCCGGTTGACCGCGGTACCGGGCGTTGCGGACCGTGGCGACATGATCGATATTGACTCCGAGTTGGATCATGGGTGATTGTAGGGTTCCCGTTGAGGACGGCGCGGACCGGGTTATCTACGGACCCGCTTGATAGCCTGATCGAGCGTTTGGCGCTGACTCTCTTTGAGGGTCGGGCGGAGTGATTCGAGAAGCCCGATCGCGCGCGTCATGGATTCACGCCTCAGGATCATGGCGAGTTGTTCGGCGTCTTGTATTTCTTGACCGGCACGAAGGTTTTTTTGCAGCAATGCCATGGCTCGATCATCACCGAAACGCGAGACGCGGTAACGGGCAGCCAACCACAATGCGTCGCGGGTCGCAAGTTCTGCGCGGGCATCAATTGAAAGACGCTCGAATGCATCAAGAACCAGCTCTCGCTCGCTCTGTCGTATGGCGGCTTGGATAATAATCTTGGCGCCGAGATCGTCGATGGCCTCGGGCTTGTCGTGGATGAGGGCTTTGGCGAGACGAACGACCGCATCGTCCCGATTGGTCAGGACAAGATCTTCGATGGCGCTCGTGTACTGGCCCGCCTTGAGCCACGCTTTGGCGCGTATGCCTAGCAACTCGCCATTTTTGGATTCGATGAACGAGTTGATTGCTGCGGGGATTGTTTCTTGGCGCGAACCACACGGGCCGATTGTTTTGAGGGGATCGCCAATGACTGCGATCTTCCAGGCTTGACCGTCATCGTAATGAACCGCGGCGGCAAAGGGGAGCTGACCGAGTAGGCGGCGTGCGACCAGGGGAGTTGGCACAAATCCTGAGAGGAACGGTTCGTCGACCGACCCTGCGTAAAGATACACCCCGCGCTCGAGCCACCGCCCCCCCACCGAGTCTTGCCTGTGCGGGGAAGCGAGCGAGAATGAATGCACTATATGGAGGGCGCTTGGACGAGCGAGCATGGGCAGATCGCCCGGCTTGCCAAGCCCATCTGGTGATTGAGGGAGGTCGTAGTAGTACGGAGACCCCTTGGTGTTCATCAGAATGAGTGAAGCATCGACGGGCTGCGAATCGCTTCTGGCCCGAAAGCTTGCCAACGAGTTTCGTGGCTCATCGAAGAGCTCAGTTTCAAATCCAGCTTTCGAAAGAGTCGATTCGGTTTCGGTCCCGTCGTATCTGTTCCATTCACCTTCACTCGGATAACCGTCCCAAATGAATGCACTATCGAACGGCAAGAAGAGAGCACTCATGGCTTGATACACCGTCGATGAGGTGCTGCCAAAGAACTGACCGGTCCAGGCCCATCGCATGCCGCCCATGGATGATTCAGATCTACCGATTTGATCTGTGGTTGCCAATCGGTCGCGGGGCTGGGGTCCTGTCTTTACTTTGACGCCCGCACGGAACGCCAGTGTGATGGCGTCGATCTCGTCACCGATTTCATCAAAGGACAGGCCGTGGCGGAGGAGTCCTTGCTCGATTGCCTGATTGATCACTTGAGTTTGTGAGGGATTAAGTTGTTTGTTTTGATTCTGCGGGCCCTTGAGATAGATGATCGGCTGGAGCCGACCGGCGGCCATTGCCAATCCTGCGGCCCAGTGCCGGTCCATCGGATCGAGTACGACTACTCCGGGAGATGTGACACCGGTGGCGCGGAGTTTTTTAAGGGTGGATGTCCAGTCTGGCTCTGATTGGAAGAAGGAAGCGGCAAGAGCAGTGCTGATGGCGTCTTGTCGCTGCTGGGCGTTCTTGCCCCATGCACTGGTGCCGGCACCGGAAATTCGGACAACCTCTTGAGGATCGAAGGCTCGCACAAAGCGTGCGATGTGTTCTCGGCTTGTATCTGTGCCGTCGTCATAGAGAATCGGAAACTTGATTGGGCCTTCCCATTGGCTGATGGCGTCGAGGTAGGCCGATGGGTTCTCAACAATGACGACGACGGGCACAACACGCATTGCCTGAGCAAGGAGCGAGGAGCGGATCCCGGCGCGGCGGTTGGGATCGGCGGAGTCCACGGAGGCGAAAATCTGCCCGAAGGTCATCTGGACCTTCTGCTTCGCTGGTTCGGTAGGAGCCGGAATATCGGGTGGTATCTGGGAGGGCTCGACGAGCTCTGAACCTTGCCCAAAGGCGTGTCCGGCTAAAGCACATACCAGAATGGAACGAAAGCAATGATTGACTCGTGGGGATAATAGTGGCATCTCTACACTGTACCGCCCTGACCCGCCTTGGGTTCATCGGCTCGACAAAACTGGACGCATAGACTGCCCAACATGCCCTCATCAACGCTCCAAGAGTTTACTGATACCGTCCACAATGCCCGTAGCAACGGTCATGATGTGGTGGTCGTGCCGATCGGTATCCGGGTGCTTGCTGACCAACTGACCCCGGTGCTTGCGTACCGGAGATTGGTGAGCGCCGACGATCGGACCGCTCCTTCGTTTCTGCTTGAATCGGTCGAAGGGGGGACTCATCAGGGTCGGCACTCGATCCTGGGGTCGCGTCCTGTCATCGAAGTCAGTGCACGAGATGGAATGGTGATCATTTCGGATCACCGGAACGACCAGATTACGACAGAGCCTTGCGCTGATCCACTTGCCAAAGTACGCGAACTCTCTGATGGCTGGCACCTGACTCTGCCGAACAATGCGGTTGATCAGGGGCTGATCCCGGAGTGCGTGCTCGGCGGGTGGTTTGGGTACGCGGGATATGACTCTGTGCGGTACGCTGAGCCGGTGAAACTCGATCCCAAGCATGCTCCGAGAGACGATCGGGATTTACCTGAGATCGCGTTTGGATTTTATAACACGCTGGTGATCTTTGACCATGTCGAGAAGCTTGTACATCTGGTCCGGCTGGCGGTAATCAATACGAACGAAGACCCCGCTGCAATTTATGAGCAGTCGCTGATTGATCTTGAGTCGCTTGCAAAGGAAATTCAACACCACGCCAAGCCGTTGGTGCTTGGTCGTGTGGCGCGGAAGCCATCGGCGAAAACCAAAGCGATGCCCGCCAATACGACGACCCAAGAGCACGAGGCGATGATCGAAAGGGCCAAGGAATACATCAAGGCTGGGGATGTCTTTCAGGTCGTGCTGGGGCACCGCTTTGAACGGCGGACCGATGCGGACCCGTTTGATGTCTACCGCTCTTTGCGAGCGGTGAACCCATCGCCTTACATGGTGTATCTGCAGACGAGCGGGTGTATTCTGGTGGCGTCTTCTCCTGAGATTCTTTGCCGGGTGCGTCGGGGGGATGATGGCAAGCTGGTGGTGACCAACCGTCCGCTTGCGGGGACTCGCAGGAGGGGGCGGACGCCCGAAGAAGATTTGGCACTTGAGCAAGAGTTGCTTGCTGATCCCAAGGAGTGCTCCGAGCATTCGATGCTGGTGGATCTTGGACGCAACGATGTTGGCCGAGTTGCGGTGCCGGGGTCGATCAAGCTAGATTCGATCATGGACATCGAGCGGTATTCGCATGTGATGCATATATCTTCGACAGTGACCGGGATTGTCCGGGAGGGGCTCGACTGCTGGGACGCGCTACGGGCGGCGCTGCCTGTGGGGACGATCTCAGGAGCACCAAAGGTCCGGGCGATGCAGATTATTGATGAACTCGAGAAGGTTCGGCGTGGCCCGTATGGCGGCGGGCTCGGTTGGGTGGGGCTCGATCAGGAAATGGATATAGCGCTGGCACTGCGGACGATCGTGGTGCCGATTGATCGGATTGATGAGTCTGACCCCGATGGATCTTGGGAATACCACATCCAGGCGGCTGGGGGGATTGTTGCGGATTCTGTCGCTGAGCTTGAGTTTCTTGAGACGGTGAACAAAGCCGCGGCTCTTGGGCGGGCGATTGATTTAGCCGAAGACGCGTTTACTGATTGAACAGTTGATAGGTGATAGGTGATAGGTGGTGGGCGATAAAAAACCCCGCCTGCTGCGGGGTTCAGAGATGCTTCGGCTCGAATCGGCGTGGTCGGCGATGAGTGTGGGTCAGGCCGCGCGATCCGGTCGAACAGGTACTTGGTTTCGTTCATCGCTCAGCTGGTCGGCACGCCGTTGGTATGCAGGTTTTCTTTGAGCTGCTGCGAGGGCTTGAACGAGCAGGTTGTTGATTCCGGGATCTGGATCGGCTGTTTGGTCGCGGGGTTCATACCTGTGCGTGCCGATCGGTGTTTTTTGGTGAAGGTGCCGAAGCCTGAGATGGCCACTTTTTGTTCTTCCTGAAGCCCGTGGGAGATTGATGCGATGACCGCTTCGATTGCCCGCCCTGCGTCGGCCTTACTGGTCTCGAGCTGGGAAGCGACGGAGTCTACGAGGTCTGATTTGTTCATTGGGTGCGCCTCCAAGAGAATGGTGCTGCGTGGTGTATGTCCAGATCGGGTCGTCCATGGCCCGTCCTCTGATTGATACTTATTCGGACATAAATGAGACATAGCATGAATTTCCCCTTCCACCGGGCCAATCCCACGGGGCCCGGGCTTGTGTAGAATCAGTATCTCTCAAGTAACCCGCAGCCTCTGAGAAAATCTGCAATCTCTTTGTTTTTAAGTATTTACAACTATGAACAAACCCAGAGTACTCATCACGGAGCCGATCGCCCATGAACCAAGTTTGTGGCTCAACGAATATTGCGATGCCCAAGCTATCGGGGCCGATGATGAAGGGTTTGGCAAACAGCTCTCCACCGCCCGGGGATTGGTGGTTCGGACTTACACCCAGGTTGATAAGGACCTACTCGACCGGGCTCCGGATTTGAAGGTTGTTGGGCGGGCCGGGGTTGGGCTGGACAATGTTGATCTTGAGGCGTGCGCCGCTCGGGGTGTCCGTGTTGTTCACACGCCCCGCGCCAATGCGATGGCGGTTGTTGAGTACACGATTTCGATGTTGCTCGATACTCTGCGACCGATCAATGCAATGACAGAACATGTACATGCGGATCAATGGCACGCGGCTCGTGAAGCAGCGATTACGCCGGGGTCTGTTGTTGACACCACGCTCGGGATCGTGGGTATGGGGCACATCGGATCGCGGGTTGCACGCGCAGCTGCGGGGCTCGGCATGAAGGTCTCGTTCAATGATCTACGCAAAATACAATCCAGCGAAATGCACGGCGCTGCATGCGAATCGTTCGAGCCGCTGCTCAAGCAGAGCAGATGCTTGAGTGTGCATGTGGATGGGCGGGCTGAAAACCGTGGGCTGATCGGGCAGCATGAGTTTGCGTTGATGCGCCCTGATGTAGTTCTGGTGAACGCTTCGCGGGGATTTGTGGTTGATCCGGATGCGGCTATCCGCTTTGCCAGGGCCAATCCCGATGCGCGGCTGATCTTTGATGTGCATGATCCTGAGCCAATCAGTGCCGGCTCGGAGTTGATAGGGCTTGGCAATGTGATCCTGACGCCACATATTGCGGCTGCAACAAGGCAGGCTAAGCTGGCGATGAGCTGGGTGGTCCGGGATGTGTGGGCGGTGCTCGATGGGCGGGAACCTGAGAATCCTGCAGACTGAGGGTATTGCGCTGAATGGCGTGGATTCACCCGATATCTGCAACCATTGGATGGCGAGTTGCGAAGAGTAGAGCGGTGCCGAGTTGTGTGGCACCTGTTGTTATCAGTCCTGATGACGGCAACTGATTTGATCAGTACAAAGAAATGAGACGGGTTCTCGGACCTTGATGGTGTGGACTCTTGGACTCTTCTTGATGGAGCGTCCGAGATGCTCTCGGGTACGCTCGAATCATGTGATTCTGGAGTGCTAAAGGGGTTTTTGCCTTGATTTTGAGGCAGAATTCGGGCATTGTGTGCGTGGTCACTCAGTTGGTTCTGGGTGCATGCACAACGCTGTTCCTATGGCTCTTTATCGGGCCATACTGCGTGCCCTGCCTTAATTGAACGTGCCCGAGCTTCGTGCTCGGCCATCTCAGAAGGAAAGAGAAAGAATGAACCACTCGAATCTCCGCCGAACGATTCTTAATCGATCACTGACACTTACCGCCGCGGCTACTGGACTCGCGATCGTGCTCGCCAGCGGCGGCGCGATTGCCAATGACTCGTTTGTAAACCCAGGTGTCAAAGCTATAGACGGGACGAGGATCACAGGATCCGCTACTCCGGTTCTCCTGAGCAACGCTCAGAAGAGGAGTATCACCGGTGCGTTTAACTGGGAATCCCGTGATGCTGGATTGCTCGACGGGAGCATCGTACCAAACACACTCTTTACCGAAACCATTGGGCTCAAAGAACGGACCAGCCGATTAACTGTGAAGGTTAAGACCCAATCACAAATGCTCCAACAGATCAGCACTGAGCTGGCGATGGCAGAAGCCGCCGAACAACAAGTGCGGACGGTCGCGGCGGTTAATGATCAGAACGGGATCGAGTTTATTGGACAAGCAGAGACACGGATGATAGAGGCACGGTCGCGTCTGGCGCCGTCTCTGATCGAGGCCTTCGATGATATTGATTCACACACGGTTCATCTTCCTGCTGGCGTGAGCGCCGAGACGATGGCCGAGGTGCTGATGCAGACTGGTGATTACGAATACGTTTCGATCGACTGGCTGTGCTACCCCGTTGAAACGGTCCCCAATGACCCGCGGGTAAATCTTCAGTGGTACCACCCGTCGACACGGATCAACACCTACGGCGCATGGGATCAAACGACTGGTTCTGGCGAAATCATCGCGGTGTGCGATACAGGCGTTGACCAAGATCACCCGGATCTGCAGGCGGCACTTGTTTCTGGATACAACGCGGTGACCAACACGACCCAAGCGGCGGGCGGGATTGTTGATGACACGATCAACGGGCACGGCACCATGGTGGCGGGATCCGCGGCGGCTATCGGCAACAACGCGGTCGGGGTATCGGGGGTCGGGTGGAATTTTGGGATCATGCCTTGCCGGGTTTCTATTAACTCTGGTGGGACGGCGTTCCTCTCGGATATTCTTGAGGCTGCCCGGTGGGGATCGGACAACGGTGCGTACGCATCGAACTGTTCGTATGGAGGGGCCGAGGATATTGCTACAAACACGACCGGCCTTTCAATACGATTCCAGGGGCATCATCTTGTCTTTGCATCGGGTAATGACGGGATCGGCAATCAGACGAATGACTGGGACTCGGTAACCATTGTTGGTGCATCCAACTCGAGCGATAACTACGCGACACTCTCTAACTTTGGGGTTGGGATTGATTGCATTGCTCCAGGGGTCAATGTTCAGACAACGATGAGAACCGGCGGGTACGGGTACACCACAGGGACCAGTTTCTCGTCACCCATAACTGCTGGGGCGTTGATGCTTGTTCACTCCGCGAATCCAACACTGAGTGCGGCTGAGGTCGAGGCGGTGCTTCTGAACTCCTGTGACGACAAGCAGGCGATCGGTGAGGATATCCAGACCGGAAACGGGCGGATCAATGTCGGACGGGCTGTTGAAGACGCGATCTTTGGCCCATCGTCGGTGCCCCTGCCTTTTGCCGATTTGTTTAATGATGCAGCACTAACGCTGTGGCGAGACTCAAGCGGGACCGTTGCTGTGAACTCCGATGCGTTGGCAGAACCCAGCGGACCTGACTCACTCAATCTATCTGGCACGGCCCAAATCAATACGGTGATGGTACAGGCTGCGGAATTTTTGGCTCAGACCGGACAGATTAGTTTCTACACGCAGCACTCGGGTACCGAGGCTGGAGAAGATCTTGTTGTTGAATATGCAAATATTGTTGGGGCGTGGACACCGCTCACGGTGATCGCATCGGACGGGGTTGACCAGAGCGAGTTTGCCTACCACCTTCTTGAAATACCTGCGCTGGCTATCCATAACAATCTCCGCTTGCGGTTTACAACAACAAGCAATGAGAGCAACGACAACTGGTTCATTGACGATGTCGAGATCAAGTTCTTTGAAAGCAATAGTGTCCCCTGGATCGACACCTTTGAATCTGGCATCTCACTTAACTTCAACTGGGAATCAAGCAGTGCCGCATTGAGCACCCTTGGTGACAACGAGCCATCTGGAACGCAGAGTGCAAACCTTGATAACACCGACAGTATGACAACCAAGTCGATTGATGTGACCACGGCGCAGCCGATCGTATATGTCCAGTTCTACACCCAGCACAAGGGTGTTGAGGCTGGCGAATCGCTGTTTGTGGAATACAAAAACATCGTTGGCACCTGGGCCGAGCTGACCACTGTTGTTTCAGATGGGATTGATCAGAGTGAGTTCAGCCTGAATCAACTCGAACTCCCATTTCTCGCTTACGGGACCGATCTGCAACTTCGTGTGACGGCTCAGGGCAACGAAGCGGATGACGATTGGTATCTTGATAATGTCGCAGTGACGATGGACTTCATCGACGAGCCAGACCCGTGCCCTGCTGATATCAACGGCGACGGAGTGCTGGACTTCTTTGATATTTCCGCTTTCCTCAGTGCGTTTAGTGCCCTTGACCCAATCAGCGACTTTAATGGTGACGGGCAATGGGATTTCTTTGATATCTCTGCATTCCTAAATGCGTTTAGTGCAGGATGCCCATAACAAATCGTACTTGACAATTAACACTCAAACCTGAACCGGGGTATGGAACTCACCCCAGAATTCTCTAGGAGACGAAGACTCATGTCGACTCAATCAAAGCTCGGTCACACAACACTTGTGTGCTCAATACTCTTGTGCTGTGGATTACCAGCGAGTGTTGCGGTTGCCGCCCCAACTCTTGATTCCAAAGTCAGAAATACTGACAACGGAAGCGGTGCTCAGAAAATCGACCGTGCCCGATCGGCACTGGTTTTTCAGCCCGGAGATGAAGAGGTCATGCGGGCTGCGGTTCTTGAGCCACTCGTGTTTTTAGAATCCGCCCAGAACAGAGAGTTCACGGGCGAAGTCATAGTTCATGCCAAGAGCGGGCGTGCCCCGGTTGCGAGAGCCCGCCTCGGGCAGACGGTTGTGAAGTCGAGCGCGTTTGTCGATGAGTACACAATCACGGTCCCGGAAGGGCTAAGCGAGGGTGAGTTTGCCGCGATGCTGATGGCGACGGGGGACTACAAGTTTGTTGAACCCAACTGGATGCTCTTCCCGCTCAATACCCCGAACGATTCTCAGTTCGGATCGAGCTGGCAACACACACGGATTCAGTCGGCTGCCGCGTGGGATCTGCATACTGGCGAGAACGATATTGTGGTAGCGGTGTGTGATACGGGTGTTGATACAAACCATCCGGACCTTCAGGCGGCCCTTGTGACTGGGTACAACGCCGTCAATAATCTGGCCCAGGCCGATGGCGGCATTGTTGAGGATATCAATGGACACGGGACCTTTGTTTCAGGCTGCGCTGCAGCCCAAGGAAACAACGGAACAGGTGTCGTTGGGGTTGGCTGGGATTTCCGTGTGATGCCGGTCCGCGTGAGTAATCTTGCCAGCGGTAACGCCAACGCGTTTGATCTGCTCGAGGGTTCCCGCTGGGCGATAGATAATGGAGCAAACGTTGTCAATGTGTCGTTCTCAGGCGGTGGAAGCCCTGGGAATCAGACGACCGCGAAGTATGTGATTGATCGCGGCGGACTGCTATTCTGGGCGTCAGGGAACGACAACTCATTTGTTGGGCTTGACGGGATCGACCTGGTCATGGTTGGATCAACAACATCGTCGGACAATAAATCGGGATTCTCTAACTTCGGACCCGGCGTTGACCTCGTTGCTCCTGGATCAAGTGTTCGGTCTACCCGCATTGGCGGGAGCTACGGGAACAGTTCCGGGACGAGCTTTGCCTCACCGATAGCCGCCGGTGTAGGGGCGATGATCTTCTCGGTCCGCTCTGATCTGAGCGGACAGGATGTCCAAGACATCTTATACAACAGTGTTGATGATCTCGGAGCCCCGGGACGAGACGACAACTTTGGTCGCGGGCGTGTCAATACATTCAATGCCATGCAAGACGCACTGGCGTATACACCGCGGACACATCTACCACTTTCGGAATCGTTTGAGACCGCTTCGTGGATGAGCTTATTCTCGACCACTTCTGGATCGGTATCAACAGTTGCAGATGCGGAATCTGCCGGCGCTGGATCTGTGCTGCTTCTCGATGGAACCGACCAGATCACGACTGCACCACTAGGCGGAACCATGCTCACACAGCTTCCGTTGATCAGCTACGGGTTCAAGATTGATGGAGCAGAACCGGGTGATTCATATGTGCTTGAATTTTTGCTCTCTGACGGATCATGGCAGACCCTGCTGGACTACACAGCAACAGGTGTTGATACCGACGGATTCCTCCCGTTCGCAATCCAGCTCCCAATCGAGTACCGGTGGCATGGTGTAAAGATCCGGGTTACCGTTGATGGATCGGGGGCATCGAGCCAGTGGCTGATCGATGACCTTAAAATCGAACTCCCATCGAATGCTCCGGTTGCCCCGTTTGTAGACTCATTTGAGACGGGTCTGGTTTCTGCCCAGAGCTGGGAGAGCAATACCGGGGTTGGTGTTGACATCAACAACTCAACACACGCTGCCGAGTTCGTTGGAGACCAGGTTCTCGAATCCTTTGATATCCCGATGATGCAGTTCGGGGTTACCCCAGGGTTCGTTCGGGTAGATGCATGGACCGGTCCGCAATCCAATGAGAACGACACGATTGAAGTCGAGATCCGGAATGTAGCGGGGAATTGGGAATCGCTTGCAACCATCGAAGCCGGTTCGCTGAGCACTGCGCCTGAGACCTTTGAGTTCCAGACCCCTATTACCGCGTGGGCTATTGACAGCCTCCGCCTGCGGATGACATCTTCTTCTATCGAACCGATCTACATCGACAATGTGTATGTTGGTCCGGACCAGCTAACTCAGGCGTGCTCTGATGCTGACTTTACCGCCGACGGGATACTGGATTTCTTTGACATTTCTGCATTCCTGAGCGCCTTTGGGAGCGGGGATCCCGTTGCCGATATGAATAATGACGGCGTTCTCGACTTCTTCGATATCTCCGCATTCATCGCCGCCTTTAATGCCGGTTGTCCTTAGTCAGAAGCGTCAACATAGAAAAGAAGCCGGGCACGGATCAGATCCGTGCCCGGCCTTTGTTTTGAATAACCAAGTTCAATCAGGGGCAGCCCTGACCAAAGAGTGTCAGGAATGCCGAGATGTCAAAGAAGTCGAGAACGCCATCGTTGTTAAGGTCAGCCTCGATGCCTCCGCTCCCAAGAGCGCTCAGGAATGCAGAAATGTCAAAGAAATCCAGTATCCCGTCGTCGGTGAAATCTGGGATACAACCCGTTGTGTCGTCGCACACGAAGCGTGTGATCTGGACATTGTCGAGGCCCGCTTCGATGACATTCTGGGTTCCAACATCGTTTGCGATGAACCGGAACCGCATTGTCGAGGACGCGTCGATTTCTTGCCCGACAATGATTGTGTCGTTCCGCCAAACCGAGGCTACTGCTGTGGAGGTCCGCAAGCGGATCCAGTTGTTGCCCGCATCTGTTGAACCCTCTACGGCCCATTCGTCGCCGTTAATTTCTCCGGTAGCAATGTCTGAATACCAGTAATCGAATGAGAACTCCCCTCCGCTTGAGATGTCGTAGATCGGGGATGTCAGGGTTGTGGTGCCATTGTCTACATCAGAGTTGCAGGAGTTTCCTGCATCATTGTCGGTGATCCAGCACTGTCCCGAACCGTCTGAATCGTTGTCGGGCGCTCCTCTGCTTGAACAGTTTACAGGGACACCTCGGGTCCATCCGCCATCAGTTGCGTCGCTCACAACAGACCAACCATTGTCGGTCTGAAAGTTATCTGTCAGGACAACTTTGATTTCACCGATCTCGGTGTGTGTTGGCCCGCTGGCGCCCAGAGGCGGGGAGAACACCGAACCGGCAACCACGCCGTTTGCTGAGATGTAGTACTCGATGATCTGCCCGCAATCGGCACCCGGCACGGTTCCTGAGAAGGACCCGTCCCCGTTGTCGCTCATCGGGACCGAGATGAATCCGCCTGGGGCGAAGTGATAGTTGAGCTGAACTGAACCGGGAATGATCGTGTCGATCCCCTCGTTGACATATCCAAGTACATCGATGGGCGTGCCGGGCAGGATGAGTTCAGGTGCCGACTCTGCGAGTGAGATCGATAAGAGCCCTTCGCCAAGATCGAGTGCGGAAGTGAGCGCGAAGGATTGCGGGCCGTCTGAAACCGATGTACCGAGCACCTGAATCTGCCATGTGCCTGATGCGGGGTTCTCGACAAAGACCTGCTCGACATTGTTGAGGTGGTCTTCTTGCGAACGGACCGCAGCAGCGCTCGGGCTTGCAGGATTGAGCGTCCACGGGTAATGGCGGGTTCCGGTTGGGTCGGTAACGATCAGGTCAAGGTCGTTGACCAGGGCGGGCGACACATTGGGTGCACCTGCGGGATCATCCCACGCGATGGTGACACGGAAAGCGGGATCACCCGGATTGACACTGACGGTGAAGGTTGACGACGATCCCTGATCGACTGTTTCTTCTTTGAAGTTTCCGGTTCGCATGAAGTCGATGCTGTCGACTACACGGATCGATCCGTAGCCGCTTTGAAAATCTGGGCCGGTGTTGAGGATGTCAACTGAGCCTTCGATCAAGATCGCTTTCATAAGCTGATTTGACGGGTCGCCCCATGCTGGGAACTGGGTGCGGAAGTCTTGGAGGATCAGTGCAGCAACACCTGCCGCTGTTGGAGAAGCCATTGAGGTGCCACAGAGTGTGATGTACTGTGTGTTCGAGCCGTCACCTGTTGAGGTGACGCCGTTGTCTGAACCACTCTGACAACCCGGTGCTGAGACGACAGGACGTATTCGGCCATCGTCTGATGGTCCCCAGCTTGAGAAACTGGTCATCGAATCGTCGTTGGAGTTCACAGCACCGATCGAGATTGCGTTCTTATTGTTTCCGGGAGGGGCTGTTGTGCCGTAGCCGGTGCCGCAGCGGCCGTTTCCGCGTTCATTGCCCGCGGCCCAAAAGATAGTGATCGGATCTCCGAGCGAACCTCGGATAACATTGTCGATGACGCCTGCGGTGATGCCGTAGTCACCGTGCCAGACACATGGATATCCGTTCTGGGCGACATTGGAGCCGATGGAGTTGTTTGAGATAGATGCTCCAAGCGACAGGGCAAGTGAGTAATCAGATTCCAGATCACCGGGGTCGGTGTATAAGAACCCAGCGCTCAATCCGCCCGGGACCTCGAAGCCGGCCCCGAGGATATTGACACCAGGGGCCATACCTCGGTTGTTGATGTTGGTGCTGCCGTCACCGCCGATGGTACCAGCGACATGGGTTGCGTGGAAGTTTGTTGGGGTGGAGTCAATGTTTGTTACGCGACCTGAGAAGTCGTTGTGGGCCGCGCGGACAGACCCACCGTCATAGACAAACACGGTTACCCCGGTGCCATCGAGTGAGTATGGCGATGACTGTGCTGTATTGGCCTGCGTGAGAACACGGTTCGATGCGTTTGTTGTTTCCAATGGCGGGAGCGGCGGCTCGATCCATTGAACCCGGCCGTCGTCTGCGAGTGCTTTGAGCTGCTGGTAGGGCATCTCGACGACCAGTGTGTTCATCGACATCACCACCGATCGGATGGTGCCTTTGTATGACTTAAGAAGCTTGTCCATCTCAGGCGAAGCGACATCTACATCGGAGTGCATCATGACATAGGCCGCGACGGTGTGATTCTCTGTGGTGCCGCTGATTGCTTTGACGGTGTCACTACCGACGATAGACCACGATGGCATCTCGTCGTTCTGAATTAATGGGTGAAGCTTGTGTGCTCTTGTAATCTGGCCGGCATCGACAATGCGTGTCTCAAGCACGGCTGTATCAGCGGTGGCGCTGACGCGAGCAAAGTAGGTGTTATCGCCTACAGGGCTGAGAAGATCAAGGCCGTCATCCATAAATGTCTGACGCGATGCTTTGTCTGGTGTTTCAGATAGTTGAACCAAGACATATCCGCCGTTGCTCGATGGGGCGTTGAGGGCGGCGGCAGATTGAAGTACCGACTTTGCGTTCTGGTGGCTGAGCCGTGCGTTCTGTAGTGACGGGCCTGCGTTGTTTTTCCATTGAACCGGCGCGGCGGCGGCGGTCCCGCTGGTAAGAACGATGGTGGTCGTCATACCTATTGAAAGGATCATTCCGTTGATAGAAGTATTCAACATGTCGGCCTCCACAGATGCCTAACCATCCGCATTGCCCAAACGTCTCGGGCGTATTGCGGTCATTAAAAACTCAAACGAGCCCTTTCGAGCTCGTTTGAAGAGTTATCGTTATGGGCACCCTGCACTGAATATGGTCAGGAATGCCGAGATATCAAAGAAGTCCCACATCGCATCGTTGGTGATATCAGCGGATGGATGTTGATTCGTGAACGCGTTCAGGAATGCCGAGATATCAAAGAAGTCCGCTGCGCCATCGCCGTTAAAGTCTGCAGGGCAACTGCTGTTGATATCAATGGTCATGAAGTCCATCTCAACAATCGGGCTTTTACCGTGAAGTACCCACTGTGCGTACGCGATCTCGCCGGTACTTGGATTCATTGGATCAACACCGGTTTCATCGTTCTCGTCACGAAGGAACTCGATGTACTCCTTGCTCACAAGCTGGAAGTAGACACGCACCTCAGCCTGAGCCGCGCTTGCCGGGATTACATAATCAGTGTCGTCCCAGTACTGCCCATCAATATAAGAATACCCAACAGGGGCGGCTTGAACAGATTCAAAGCCTGCGTTGGTGAACCCGCGGGGTGGGATGCGGTTGTCTTGGAGCCACACATTGTTGGCGGCGAAGTGGAAGCTCTCGCCTTCAGGAATTCCGGTTGCGCTCGAAACCGCGGCGTCTACACCGAGTTTGGCTTCGTAAACCTTGGTGTTACCTGTTGTCAGATCGGCGGTCGTCTCGTCGTAGGCTCCACGCTCTGCGAGGAGAGCACCAGACGAATCGAGGAAGCGGACATTGATCCACATTCGGCGGCCTTCCGGGTACCCGGTTGGGAGTTTGTGCCCGGTCTGGTTGATGATCCGAACCGAAAGTGTTGAGCCGTCTTCTGAGAGTTCTAGGTCGGATGCATTGGTGAGCATACCCTCCGCCCTTGTAATCGAGTCTGCGGCTGATGTTGCGTCGAGCCCGGTCTCAAGGTCTGGGTAGAGTGACCGGACCGCATTGATGACCCAGTTGTTGCCGCCGTTAAATGCGTGCTGGGGCATGTCGGGACGATTCTTAGGATCAATCCGACACGCGTTGGCGTTCTGGTCTGGCATATGACAGTCTTGACAGGTTGAAACCATCGGGTTGTCGCCGCCAAAGCGGCCGCTCATGTCGATTGGAGCGACCGCAAAGTCGCTCTGTGACCATTCTGAATAGGTCCGTTCGGATGGGAACATGTCATACTTATCGAATGTTTCGTGTGGAGTGCCGATGGCATTGAGGTCGTAGGTACCGTCTGGCTGCTTGGAGAATGCTGGATTGGAGACATCATGGCAAGTTGCGCACATGGCTGAGTCTTGGTGGAATGGTGAAAGCTCCCAGACATGGTAGAAAAACTTGGGACCGAGATCGAACGGACCTCTCCGGCGATCGAAGAAGTCCATCACGAATGCACCTGAGTGTGGGCTTGGTGTAGTTTCATCGATGCCTGGGTTAGTGCCTTTGACTCCGTTGAACACATCAAGGTCAACAACGGGGCTTACACCAGGCTTGTACTCTGGGTCAACCATGCGGTGACAGAAGTTACACGACACACCTTGAAAGTCGAGCGGTTCAAGCAGTGATCCATCAGATCCATCTGGATCCATCGGGTCGCTTGGGTTGGTATTACCGGCGCGTCCTGCCAGCCAGCCGCCCGGGGTGTGACACCGAAGGCAAAGATCACCAACGAAGGCGACATCTTGGTTTGCGACGGACATAGCGGCGTGGAAGATCGGATCCCGCATCGACTGGCCCATCATCGATGAGACCCAGTTCTCGTACGGGTCAAAGTCGTGCTCTGGGACCGAGTGGCATGCGGCACAGTTGTTTCCATCTGCGATCGGGTGATTCATGGTTTCGGGCTGGGTGCCTGGTAGGAAAAAATCTTCGATCGTAGTTGGCACGGGGGCGGCGATTGAAATCGCCGACGCGCCAACCAATGAGATCAAGCCCCCTATCAGACTTGCCCATTTCATGTTTGCGCCGATACCGCCCAGGTGATCCTTCATTGCACTTCCTCCAAAATATTGTGTGCACTCATCTCCAGATCCGATCGGATCTTTCCACAATACTATTGTCCCCAGACCAACAACTGGATGCAAGAAATCGCCCTTAATTACGGGATATTCTTGCCTGTTGGGTTAGTCAGGTCCGATCGAGTTATCAGGGTCCGATATCCAAGATAAACGACTTGTATATCTCTTATGGGCACCCGGCACTAAACGCTGTCAGGAACGCCGATATATCAAAGAAGTCCCATGTTCCATCGCCGTTCATATCGGCGGCGGGTTCCTGAGCAGTAAAGGCCGTCAAGAAAGCTGAGATATCAAAGAAGTCGAGTACACCATCGCCCGTGAAGTCTGCGGGACAACTCGGAATATCTGCGGTGGCGACCATCGTCGCAGTGCCGCTGAAGATGACATTTCCTATTTCGCTCCCATCAACAACCAAAGGCTGAATCCCAGCAATTTGCACAGCGCTGGTCATGGTCATCACGCCATTGCTTGAAACCACCGAGCCCGAAAGGGGTGCACCTGACGGACCAAGGGTTGATAGATCTATTACTTCAGATCCTGTACCAAACAGGAAAATATTGTAGTTGACCGTCATCACCCCGCCAACGATGACCGGAACGCTTGGGAACTCAAAATCGCCTCCAACGACAGGTACTGGTCCGAGAACGATACCGGGGTTTGCGTACTCAACTGTCCCACCAACAAGGCTTGCGTCGGCAGTGGACAAGAACCCAAGTGACCAGTTGTAAGCAAGGCCCGAGTCCATTGAAGCGAAGAAGTCATGAAGCCAGAGCGAGGACGCAGCTTCGGGGTCATCAGCCGCGGCCTGAATGATTCCAGAGAGCGATGAGGTGCTGGTGTCGGTGTCTCCACCCAGCCCGCCTAGATCTATCTCGATGGTCAGATCGACCGAAGATTGTGCCGGGTCGATCGTAAAGTCCAACACCGACTGGGCTGAGGCAGCCGAAACAACACCGGCTAGACACAATACACAAACTGCTTTCATCGGTTCTCTCCTGTACAAAGTTGGTATTGAGAACCCAGATGAGCCCTCACAAAAATTTTTTAGTTAAAACACCCGGCACTCATGACCATTGATTACAAACAGTCCCCACTAAATATCTGGAGGAACAGTGAAATATCGAAGAAGTCAAAGGCACCGTCGCCATTGATATCTGACCTGACATCATCCGAAGTAAAGTAGCTAAGGAACAATGAGATGTCGAAGAAGTCGAGAATGTTGTCGCCGGTCAAGTCGGCGGCGCACGTCAGCACAACGAACACGCGGCTGGGCTCGTAGATCACCCGGTACACCATGCCGATAGCGGGTTCAGGAACAATCTCAGAAGCAAACTCGCCTGAAATCGATCCCCCTGAGATGATGTCCCAGGAGTCACCAAATTCCGGAGAGTATCCGTCATCAAGATTAACCGTCAGCGAGCCATCAAGATCAATTGAGTCCGCCCCGCCCAGCAGCAGCCGGTCAAACTCGCCACCGAGCAACCCACCCAGATCCGCGGTCATCGCGGAACTTGCCGACATGTGCATCGTGTCGATGTCAAACCGGCGGAGAATCCCGCCCGGATCCATCGAACCGTCCATATTGAGTTCCCCGACGAGCAACCCATCGCCAGACAAGGATTGCCCAGCCCCGATCGTCCCGACGAACCCTGTGTCGGCGATGATCTGAGCATCACCGATGCTTCCTGCTGTCGCCATATTAATTGTTCCCATCCCGTTCAATGCGGAATCAGAGATAAAGCGGATATGAGCGTTGAATATTGTGCCGTCGGTATTGAGCGTGATGTTGCCGTTGTTGGTTAGGTTCGTTGGGAGTTCGATAATCCCGCCTTGCCCGCGGACGCCCATCTCACCGCTGTTGGTGATATTCGAGAGTGTCACAATCCCGTTGGATGTCATTTCGACGATACCCGTGCCAGACGAATCGAATGTGCCGCCATCGAGCGATGCCCCATTGATCAACGCGAGCACACCGTCATCCGAGCGGTAAACACCACTCCCGGTATGACCGCCGCGGAGTTCAAGCGCGAACACCGAGTCGTTCCCATTGATCGTTCCGTTGTTGATAATGGTTCCGCCGCTGCGTCCATCGACCTGTCCCGAGCCCTGGACAGTCTGGCCGGCTCCAATGGTGCCGAGGAACGCGCCATCGGTGAAGAACTGAGCATCACCCGAGTTCCCAGCACTCACCATCGTGACCGAACCCGATCCATTGATGGCGGTGTCTGTTCCGAATCGTATGTGGGCATTGAATATCGCCCCGTCTGTATTGAGTGTGATATTCCCGTCGTTGGTCATCGGGCCGACAAGCGTGATCAATCCACCCTGCCCGCGAACACCCATCTCACCAAGATTGGCCACATTAGAGAGTGTTGAGGTGCCGCTGGTGGTCATCTCGACGATGCCCACGCCCGAGGAATCAAAGGTGCCGCCATCAAGAACGAGTCCGTTGCCAAGACCGAGAATCCCATCATCAGAACGGTACACACCACCACCGCTGCCGTCGTGATTTCCTTGCAGCCTGAGTTCAACCGCTGGGGCCTTGCCGGCCGCGGCGTGGTTGCCGTTGATAATCCCATTGTTGATGATCGTTCCGCCGCTGCGCCCATCAACCATACCAGAGCCCTGAACGGTCTGGCCCGCGCCGATTGTGCCGCTGAACAACCCGTCTGTAAAGACCTGCGCATCATCCAGCCCACCAGTAACCACCATCTGGACTGTACCAGATCCGGTCAAACTCGTCGTCGCACCAAACCGCAGGTGAGCGTTGAAAACCGCACCATCATTGTTGAGTGTCAGAGTCCCGTTGTTTGTCATCGGTCCGGCTAGTGTGATCGATCCGCTCTGACCGCGGACACCCATCTCGCCGTTGTTTGCGACATTAGAAAGCGTCGCAGTGCCATTGCCCGACACCTCCGCGACACCTCCTGCCGATGAATCAAATGTGCCGCCATCTAAAATCAGACCGCTTCTTAGATCTAACTTTCCACCATCGGATCGGTACATACCACCGCCAACGCCGCTGTGATTCCCCGCCAGCCCGAGCGAGACTGCCGGGTCATTGCCGTTTATTGTTCCGAGATTGACAATCGTCCCCCCGCTTGCCCCTGTAATGAGCCCGCTGCCCTCCGCGGTCTGATTGGCACCGATGGTGCCATCAAAGAGCCCGCTGGTCAATATGTGGGCATCATCAAGCGAACCGTTGCTCTGCATGAGAACTTTCCCTGTCCCCGATAGTGTTGTTGCGCCATCGAACCAGAGGTGCGCGTTGAAGACCGCATTGTCAGAGTTGAGCGTAATGGTGCCGTTGTTCTGCACATCTGCGTTCATATGCAGCGACCACCCCTGCCCGGGAACCTCGATGTCGCCCGAGTTGATGATGTCCCCGATCGTCGCCGATGTTTGAACCGAGATCTTCCCGCCGTTGACACTGATCAGTTCGCCGCCGGTGGTGACAGACCCGTTACCGAGCAACATCGTCCCGGCATCGGCCCCGGCATTGCCGCCAGCGCTCTGTGTGAGTGTTCCCGAAAGCCGCAAACCCGCACCAGCAGGATCATCCGCGATGATGTTGCCCGAGTTGAACATATTGCCCGCAAGATTCCCGGAGCCATGGATCAGGTGCCCGGCACTGTGCGTCAAGGTAAAGGCATTAGCCAAAATCTGCGCATCGTTTGGCTCGCTCTGAGCATTGAGCAAGATCGCTCCGCTCCCTGAAATCGTCGCGTCAGCCCCGAAACTCAGATGTGTATTAAACACCTCCGCCGGGAAGTTGATTGTCACAATCCCGTCATTGTTCAGGCCGCCGTTGAGTGTCAGCGTCTGATTATTCCCGAGTTCAAGTGTCGCCAGAGGATTAGAGAGTGTCAGCGACCCGATCGAAAAACTATTGGTCACACCCACCGTGTATGCCGCTGCCAAACCGAGCACCGCATCCTCGCCGACCGCGTTTGGAATATTGGCCCCGACCCAGTTGCCAGCTAGATTCCAGTTGCCGTCTGCCGCCGCGGCCCAATCAATTACTTGGGCTCCAGCACTGGTCCCAGCCAAAGCCACGATCGCGCACGCCGATAGATATTTATTCCGTTTCACTGGTCTCTCCCTAAACAGAACCACATTTTCGATCTATGAGCATTTAGGATAGCATGCAGGAGGCAATTCCAAAAGTGCTAAATGAGATATCTGCACCAGTTTCTGGGTGTATTTCATCACTCAATGCTGCTGTAGTACACAAAAAACCAGCCGCATAATGCGGCCGGTTGCTGTGCTTCAGATTGACAGGATTCAAACAGACGGCTTACGGACAGCCTGCTGAGAACGCTGTCAGGAACGCGCTGATATCAAAGAAGTCGAATGTGCCGTCGCCGGTAAAATCCGCACTTGGATCTCCGTTCGAGAACGCGGTTAGAAATGCAGAGATATCAAAGAAGTCGAGCGCCCCGTCGCCGTTCATGTCTGGAAGACATGCACTCTCGCAAGCGTCGGAGATCCCGTTGTCGTTATCATCTGGTGCGACTGGGTTCACGATTTTGTACACAACACCTGCGAAGAGATCGGAGATGTACAACTCGCCGTCTTCGGCTTCGCCGAAGGACGAGATGCCGAACCCGAAGCTAAACTCGGTATTCCGAGCGTAGCCGTTTTCTTGATCGAGTGTCCAGACATTACCGCCGCAGTAATCGCCGAAGAAGTAGAGCCCTTGGAATGCTTCGCCGAGCTCACAGCCGCGGTAGACATAGCCACCGGTGACCGAGCAGTTCCCGCCCGAATGGTTGTAAACATGCTGAGGATCTGTCCAGCCTGTTGCACCGCATGACAACCCGGTAGCTACCAAGCCTTCGCGGCAGCGCCAGCCGTAGTTGTTACCGCCGGTATTACCGACATTATGGTTAATTTCTTCCCAAGCATTCTGGCCAACATCGGCAATCCACATGTCGCCGTTGTCGCGGTCGAAACTTGTCCGCCATGGATTGCGCAGGCCGTAGTGCCAGATTTCCGCACGCGTTCCTGCGTCGCCGTCATCGGCCCATGGGTTCCCGGCTGGGATCCCGTATTGCAAACCAGCATCCTGGGTATCAACATCAATGCGGAGCATCTTGCCGAGCAGTTGGCCAAGGTTGGCTGCACGGTTTCCTGGATCATTGCCCGAACCGCCGTCGCCCATACCGATGTACAGGAGGCCGTCGGGTCCGAAGCCGATCCACCCACCGTTGTGGTTTGAGAAGGGCTGGCTTATGGTCATCAGGATCCGCGCCGAAGCAGGGTTGGCGATATTTGGATCGCCTGCTGAAACCTGATACTCGGCAACACGGGTCGCCCCACCACTGCCTGTGTAGTTCACATAGAACTTGCCGTTGTTGGCGTAGTCTGGGTGGAACGCAAGACCGAGGAGTCCGCGTTCATCACCGCCGCTGTTGCCGCCGGTTACGAGCGCATCAATATCCATAAAGGGCGTAGCCAACAGACTGCCACCAGCATCAATGATTCTGATTGCGCCTTCTTGTTCAATGACGAACATTCTATTTGAAGTGTCACCGGCGTGGGTCATGAACACCGGACGGTCAATGCCATTGGCATAAACCTGTCTGGCCAACTGACCTTGAGCACTGGCTGCTCCCATGGCGAGAATACATGTACACAAAAGATGCTTCATTGGATGGTCTCCCTACAGATCCATTTGGTTTTATTGAACAGTCTTCAGATTGGATGTCGATTCAAAATCTCGACACAACAGCGTATGCAAGGGCGAATGCCCACCTTATATCTTCGGCCCAAAAGCCCCAAGGTTGCAAGGAAATCGCATACTGCCGGCCCTTATTCAATAATGAACTGGACCGGATAAATTATGGGCAGCCCTGTCCAAACACAGACAAGAATGCGGATATATCAAAGAAATCGAACGCGCCGTCGCCGCTCAGATCCGCAGAGGGATGCTGGGAGGAGAACGCTACAAGGAATGCCGAGATATCAAAGAAGTCCGATAAACCGTCGCCATTGAAGTCGGCTGCACAAGCTACAGAGCATGGAACCGCTTCGGTGCAGAACAAATCCAGCTGTGCGGCTGGCGAACGAACAAACCCATCGCCCCCGCCCATGAACCCGGCGGGATCAGAGATGACCCATTGCATGTAGAGTTGTTGCCCGTCGAGTGCGGTGTTGTTTGCGATTGGGTACGCGAGAGTTCCGAACCCATTACCGTTGCCCATACCGATGAGTGTAATCGGCCCGAGCAACTGATCGGCCGGCACCACCCCACCAACAGGAGGGTTGGAAGAAACCGCGACCCATGCCTGAGCACCGCCCAGTGCGAAATCAACGCCAATCTTGAAATCATCGTTGCCCAGATTCGGTGGGATGACCGCGATCATCTTGGGGATGAACCCGCCCGACCCCATGTCGCCACTCCCGATGATTTCAGGGTTGGGAGCAACCCTTTCGGCGTAGAGACCAGGACGGTCAAACGGGAAGGTCTCGTTTGCTACGCGTGGGTCGGTCAGGGCATTGACCAAGAAATCTTTGATCGCGATCTCGCCGGATTCGCTGAACAAGATCGGTGAACGAACGAGGAAGTGGGCGTTGTCAAAGAATGGTTGGCGGCCATTACGGTGACCGTAGAAATCAAAGATGTCATCGATATCACTGAGCCCCCCGGTGTGCATCAATCTGTTACGCAGCGCAACATTCCGTATTGACGGGGTCTTGAACTTGCCACGGTCTTGATTCAACCCGGTGACGCCCTGACGACCAATGTCTTCGAACACTGGACGCACCCCGTCAACCATGAGGTCAAAGTTGCTAAAGGTCGGAGCCGCGTGGCAAAATCCACACGCCGATGCCTGGAATATGCTGAATCCCGCTTTTTGATCAAAGGTCATCGCCTCTTCATCGCCGTCATTCCACAAGTCCCAAGGCGTCTGGTTGGGGATCAATGTACGCTGATAGGTCGCCATCGCGAAAGCGATCCTCACCGCTGTAATTTCTTGGTCACCAAATGCGAGCTCGAACAGTTCGGCGTAGGTCGGATCGACAGCGAGAGCCGCGAGCATATCTGGCGGGACTGAGTCCGCAAGCGCGAGCGGTCTAACCTGATCAAGCTTGTCGCGGACCTGGTCCCATGTCCGACCTGCGTGACCCATTTCTACATCGCTCATGATCGGACCGGTTGCTTGAATCTCAAGACCGGCCACCCCGGACTGGAACATTAGCTCACCGGTTTCAGGATCAACAAAATTCAGTTCTGCACGCCCATCCCAGAACAGACTCCCCGAGAACATCCCCATCATGTTGGACTGCGCCACGCGGCCTGTTACTTGCACATCAAGACCGAATGAATCGCTCTGCTGGTACACATCCATCTCGTCCATCCGGATCACGCCTGGAGAGCCGAGCACATCGTCAGCGGTCAAGAACGACTCGTCAAACCCTGGATGCAGACCCGGGCGAGGATCGGCGCCCCCGCTTGCTGGAATATGGCATGTGCCGCATGAAACCGTATTGTCGCTCGAAAGCTGCTCGTCCCAAAACAGGATCTTTCCAAGTACACGCTTCGATTCTGAATGCGGGTTCTGTAGAGGTGAACTCGGTTCCCACAATGGCGGGCCCGCTTGGGGCATAGCGACATCCTGAGCTTCCATACCAGCCTTGGCTTGATCGATCCCAAACTGGTCTTGAGCTTGCACAGGAGTTGACAGTACAATTGCCAGTACACCGAAACGAATCAGCAATGAAAGATCCTTCAGTGATGATGTATTCATCGTCATCTGATACTCCTGTGCGGTTGTCACTGGATACTGATTCTGTGCCTCTACACAAGGCTGAGAACGCTCCAGTATTTAGTCGATCATAGGAGTTAAGGACACCCCTGCCCGTAGGCGGTCAAGAACGCTGATATATCGAAGAAATCGAACTGGCCATCATCAGTGAAATCGGCAACAGGATCCTGGCTTGAAAATGCGGTCAGGAACGCTGAAATATCAAAGAAATCGAGCACGCCATCCATGTTGATGTCTGGTGGGCACGATTCGACGCACTCGGTTGTCCCGGGCCCAAACCAGTTGCCGGCCACTAAATCACATGTCAGCAGGTCAAGTTGAATGCACGCTCCTGTAGCCGGAATTTCGCAGGCACCTACGCACATGACCTCGGCACAGGTTGATCCTGGGCCGCTCCAAACACCGCCAAGTAACCCCGCTTCTTCTTCGGTCATTCCGTCAATACACCCACCGTTCTGGAGACATACCGAGCCAACAAGACCTCCGGTACAATCAACAATGACACGGATGATCCAGTCTCCGGTCACGCCGAGAGACTCGGATGACCGCCAGAGACTGCCATTAACTTTCACAGCGTTCTTACCCGGGGTGATCCCTGAATCATCAAAGAGGATGCTGGAACCAAGTGTTGTTGAGTCATTAAAGAACTTGAGTGAAACGACAAACTCTTCGCCTGCAGTCACCGGGATATCGATCGGGATTGTCTGATTCTCATCGGTAAAGCGGAACTCATTGAGCCCGCCGTCTTGGAGGGCCGGCCCGAGCAGTTCGCTCTTGACAGGACCAACATTGGGGAATGCCCCCGCCTCATAGACAATGATCGAATCTTCAAGCGAGGTTTGCGCCCCGCCGAACTGTGATCTCCAGAAGACTTGAATCGCCACAATTGATCCGTCGCACGGCGACGTCAACCAGACAGCCGCCTCTTCGCCAGCTGTAAAGCAGGGACAGATAGTCGCATTATCTCCGGCGGTGAGACTGTCGTTCTGCAGAACAACCTCATCACCAAAGACACTCATTGCACTCAGCCCGATCAGGGCACACACCGAAGCAAACTTGATACGCATAACAACAACTCACTCTCATGGATTCTTAAAAACACAACCAACGCGCTATTAAAGCGTGCTACCCCATAACCCCACCTTACCAGAATCGGCACCAAAAGCGAGGATATTTTTGACTTTTCCAGACAGGCATACCGCAAATATCGGACCCAAGAATCCATCATAAAGCCCGATTGCTGTCTGCCAGCAAGCCATAGCCCAGACTGCACGCACGCCAAGTGTGATACACTTAGCAATCAACACATAGAACCGTTTTACAATTTTAAGATCAATGTACAAATCATCATGTCACAAACAACCCCACCCGAAACCATCCCTTTTTTCATTGTTGAAGACACCACTACCATGCAGGCGCTCGCGAATCCTGTCCGATGGGAAGTTCTCGACGCCGCTGCGGCACTGGGCGAATGTTCGGCCGCGGATATTGCCGAGTTCCTTGCCCGAGCTCGCACATCGCTCTATCCACACATCCAGAAGCTTGTTGAATGCGGCCTGCTCATCGAATCTGATACGAGGCTCATTGGCAAACGGTACGAACAGCTCTACCGGCCGCTGGCCATAATGATCGGGACGCGATTCAACCAAGATGATCCCAAAAATCTTGACTACCACATGACCTTCGCCAAAGCCCTCGCCCGCCTGATGGCACGCAAGTATGAACGCGGTGCTCATGATCCTGATGTGAACCCACGCACCGACCAACGCAACCACCATTGCGGCGGGCACAGCGTCTGGGTGGATAAAGAACAACTCGCAAAACTCAATGAGATGATCGATCAAATCTGGGATTTTTGCAACGACTCAGGCCCCGCCGACGACAAACAGCTCGTACATATTGGGTTGTTTCTGAGCCGCCATCTCCCAAAATCCAATGATAAATAGACTCGCCCTGGCAGCAGAGTTATGGGCATCCTTTGGTGAACGCTGACAAGAACGCGCTGATGTCAAAGAAATCAAACACGCCGTCACCGGTAAAGTCTGCGACTGGATCCGACGCACTAAACGCGGTCAGGAAAGCGGAAATATCGAAGAAGTCCAGTGCGCCATCGCCGTTGATATCAGCAGCACATCCCGCCACTGGGGTTGCGACAAACACGCCGATGGTCCCGTTGCGTAAGAATGCGCTAAAGGCAACTTGGCCCGCGTCGTTGATATCAATTACCCCGCTGGTCACCTGCTTGCCATCGAGCCCACCGAAATCGATTCCCATTGCCAGAGGTCCCAGGTCGGTATCTATGACCTGATCCCACTCGATGAGCTTGACCAGATTGTCACCGTCACCAACCCAGATCGCGGTTGAGTCGTTGGAGACATCGCTCGCTCTGAATGCGACCCATCCGTTTGAACTCACAACAGGCGGGAAGTTGGCCAGTGACGAGTTCTGGATATCCGCGTTGTCACCGCTTGCGATCATCGTTGTGGCCGATCCGTCCCAGTGACTCACTTCCCAGATCGATCCGGATGTCCGGCGCGCCGAGAACGCGACGTCGCCGTTCTGCGCGATCGCTGTGGAGTTGACTACCGCGTTCCACATCGAACCGGTCTCGGCGACTGTGGTCGGGATGCCCATCGCGTCAAATCGGACAACACGCCGGTTCGGCCCGCTCGCCGGGATCGTGCTCGTCACGATTTGGCGCGCATCGTTCATCTCGGGCGAAAAGATGAATGTGTAGTCCCCTGAGAACGTGTCGGCGATCGTGGTCTGAGTCCTAACCCCACCGACAAACTGATCGGTCACAAGCTTGTCCTCAGACCCGAAATCCCCGCGATAGCACACCGCGCCATCGCTCGCAAGGGTCACTGCATTGACGCTCGATACGCCTTCTGAGCCGCCGCCAGAAAAATTCTCGAGCAGTGTTCCCGATGTATCGTAAAGCTGCGCGCCGTCGCCGAAGCTGCCGAGTTCGATCGCGATCATCCCGTTCCGAAGATCCAGTGTTGTGGACCAGACCGGATCGACCGGAGCGGGGGCTGTGAAAATCATACCTCCAACACCGCCTTGCCCGTAGAACACGCCTTCTTGTCCGGCGAGAACTACACGGATCGCGACGTCCCCGCTGTCGCCGATCGAGACATACTGCGATGACAACAGGCTCGGGAAAGGCAAGTTAAAGGGGACAGTGGCTTCGTCGAGGCTCGATCTACACTGGAGTTCAAATGTCCATTCGGTAGCCACCTGGCCGTAGGCAGTTCCAGCAAAACCGAAGACAACCATGGCTAAGCCGGCGATAGGGGTTCTTAAACAAATCATTATCATCTCTCCGGGTCAGAACTGGATGAAGGCTCGCTGGCCGCACTTGGACCATGAAAGGTGAACATACTCGAACCCTCTCAGAATTGAAAGGCAATTCTGTTGAATCAACACTTCTTTGTCTGCAAGAGTTGAGCTTATCCAGTGCGGATTAGGCCTTACCGACCAATCCCTCGTTGGTCTCGAAGCGCGCAAGCGCGGCAAGCAACTGCTCAACCTGCTGCGGCGGCGGCATGTTCATCATGCGACGACGCAATGCGGTAATCGTTTTAAGCGGCTCGGCACCAATAAGTTTTTCGTCCTTGCGGGTCCCGCTTGCGGCAAGATTGATCGCAGGGAACAACCGCTTCTCAGCGATTTTACGATCGAGGATCAGCTCCATGTTGCCCGTACCTTTGAACTCTTCGAAGATGACCTGGTCACCCTGCGAGCCGGTATCGACAAGGCAAGTCGCAATGATCGTCAGCGATCCACCCTCTTCGGTATTGCGAGCGGCACCAAAGATTCTCTTGGGAACCTCGAGTGCTTTAGAATCGATCCCGCCCGATAGGGTCCGTCCAGAGTTGGCGTGCCTGCCCGAACGGTTAAACGCTCGACCAAGACGCGTCAGTGAATCAAGCACCACCACAACATGCTGCCCGTTCTCGACCATCCGCTTGCAACGGTCAAGGGTCTGGGTTGAGATCTCGATGTGCCGCTTGATATCGTGGTCGTTGCTCGAAGCAATAACCTCGATTCGATCGCGGTCCCATTGTTTATCCCACTCTGCGTCACCCTCACGCTGCGCCAAGTTTCCAAGGAACGCTCGCGTAAAATCCGTCACTTCTTCGGGACGTTCGTCGATGAGCAGCGCGATCACATGAACATCAGGGTGATTGATGAGAATCCCGGTAGTAATATCTTTAAGGAGCGTCGTCTTGCCAGCCTTTGGCGGCGAAACGATCATTCCGCGCTGGCCGCGACCGATCGGGCAGAACATATCAATCAACCGACAAGATGGTGCACACCCGGGATATTCGAGCTGCAGGATCGGTTCGGGATCGATTGATGTAAGATCCTCGAACTTCTTGCGATTGGCAAATGCTTCGGGTGTCATCCCCTCGATACTGACAAAGCGTTCAACGACCGGCCTCGCCTGTCGTGGACCATTGTTCTTTCCGCGCCGGCGACGGCGGGGCTTCTTCATCTCGACTTCGACCTCGACGCGCAAGCCATCGCGCAGGGGAAACTCGTCGCCGAAATGAACCGGAACAAACGGATCGTCATTGATTTCGGAGCCCTCGGACGCGGTTACCGTGGTGCCGTTGATACGAACACGCCCCTCGGTGCGCTGTGGCCATTCCAATATGCCTGTGAGCATAGTCATCCAAACCCATTCTTCAAAGTGAAGAGTTCTGCTGCCTAGTTCTAGTACCGGCAATCCAAAGCTCGGGGGCAACGATTATCGCCTCGCACAAACTATGGATCACAACTGCGTGTGGGCAAACTATGCCCCCTACGCCAAAAGTATAGTCCATCATTCCGCGCCGCGAGTCAAGCACCAAATACGCCATTCCTCCTCATGAATGCGGCAGGCGTCCGATAGCTACCCTTGAAACCTTCATTGCGCTAAGATAGTCACCGAATACCCCTCCATATGAAACGCATCACAGGCATCCCGGTTTCAAAAGGACTCGTCATCGGGCGCGTCTATCTATTGGAAGAAGACCGCTCCTTCCGCGTAGGTCCCCAGGCAATCAACGCCAAGGACGCCCCTGCACAACTCGAACGCTTCGAACTCGCAAGAAGGGCGGCAATCGCCGATCTCGATGCCCTGCACGAAGAATCGACCGGCGAGATGGGTACCGAAGCGGCCAAAATTTTCCTCTTCCACATCGGTGCCCTCAACGACCCAACCATTCTCAAGCCTATCCGCTCGATGATCGAGGATGACCATGTCACCCCCGAGTACGCGACCAGCTTTACTCTCAAAAAACTAGCCGACCGCTTTGCAAAGCACCCGGACTCCACCTTCCAATCCAAGGTTGATGATCTCCGAGACCTAGCTTCCAGGCTCCTCCGCAAACTCAGCGGCAAGTCCGCGGCCTCGCTCTCACAGGTCGGAGATAACACAATTGTCGTTGCCCGAGACCTCACCCCAACCCAGACCGCGGGTTTCAATCGGCATCACATCACCGGCTTCGTCACCGACCTCGGCGGACGCACTTCACATACCGCAATCGTCGCGGGCGCACTGTCTCTGCCGGCTGTAGTGGGTACAAGCAACATCACCGCTCATTGCAATGACGGGCAATCAATTATCGTCGACGGGAACAAGGGGACCATCATCCTTGATCCCGACGAGGAGACCATCTCTCAATATAAAGCACTGGTCCAGTCCGCCGAAGAAGCCCGGATATCGCTCCATGAACTGGCCAACCTCCCTGCAATCACTACTGATGGCGTAGAAATAGAGCTTTTGGGCAACATCGAGTTTGCCGACGAGATCACCCGTCTTCTCGACGACGGTGGCCAGGGTGTCGGTCTTTTCCGCACCGAGTTCCTCTACCTCACCGGCAAAGCACCTCCCACCGAAGACGACCACTTCAACGCGTACAAACAGTGCATCGGCATGCTCGATGGCAAACCACTGACTATCCGCACCATCGACCTCGGGGCCGACAAATACACCCAGGAGCAAGAAGAAACCCCGGAACGCAACCCATTCCTTGGTCTCAGGTCGATCCGTTACTCACTCCAAAACCAAGCCATGTTCCGCACCCAGCTCAGAGCCATTCTCCGAGCCAGCGCTCTTGGACCCGTTAAGGTCATGTTCCCTCTGATCACCAATATCAGTGAGTTTCGCTCGGCTAGATACTTTCTCAATGAAGAAATGGAAGAACTCGCCGAGGATGGAATCAAATATAACCCGAACATCGAGGTTGGGATGATGGTCGAGGTCCCCGCAGCGGCCCTTATGGCGTCCGCATTTGCGCGAGAAGTGGACTTTTTCTCGGTCGGAACCAACGACCTCGTTCAATATACCCTTGCTGTGGACCGAACCAATGAACGGGTGGCGTCGTTATATACACCGATTCACCCTGCTGTCCTGCGTCTGGTCCGCGATGTGGCCCGTGCAGGGCGTAAAAGGGATGTCCCTGTCTCCTGTTGTGGGCAATCTGCAGCAGATCCCGCCTTTGCCGCGTTGCTGATCGGTCTGGGCGTGCGTACCCTCTCAGTAACGGCATCGAGCCTCCCGCTCCTGAAAAGGACAATCAGAGGGCTCGATACCAAACGATGCGAACGGATCGCCAAACGGGCGATCGGGTTCGATTCCGAAGCCGAATCTTCGAGCTATGTGTTCAATCGGCTAAGAAAAATAGTCCCCGAGGTCTTCGACGGCCGTTCCGTCCTCTGATCCTCGGTACCAAACCACCGCGCCGTGTGCACACCATCGCCGCCGGGACATGCCCTCCGCCAGCCCTCTGAATTTTTCAGATCGGCTCTGCGACCAAGACGGCTGCCCAGCCCTGCACGACACACACCGCGCATAACCAGTGAGCGAGCGAAGCGTTTGAAATACCGCACGCGCCTGACCAATCCGATCACACCAATCACCCTCACGGATGATTCAGCATCGCCATCACGGTGCCCGCTGATCGACCAGCCAGCCGTCTTGCATTCTACAAATACGCTCCCTTCGCCAACGACTCAGGAATCTATCAATGACCGACGAACCCAAAGACGCAGCAGCGTCCGCTGAATCCGAATCCCCTTCAAAGACTACCAAGAAAAAAACCACCCGCAAGAAAACAACTAAGACGACGACAACCAAGAAAGTAGCCAAGAAGCCCGCTGCAAAGAAAGCAGCTTCGAAGAAGGTTGCGAAAAAAACGACCAAGAAGAAGGTCGCCAAAAAAACAACTAAAAAAACGACCAAGAAAGCTGCTGAAAAAGAAGCTGCCGAAGAGGTTGCCGTTGAGGGCACCGCCAGCGAAGCTGTTGCTGTAGCGGAATCAGATCAGGATCAATCCTCCCAATCTCAGGGCGAAGACACCCCATCCGAAGAATCTGAGGCTCCAAAGAGAACACGCCGCAGATCCTCAAAGAAAACCTCCAAGGTTGCCTCATCGAAAAAAACCGATGATTCAAAGCCGGCTCAAAAATCAGCTTCCAAATCGAGAAGCAAGGCCAAGGCCGAAGAGAAACGGCCATACACCGAGATGATCGTCAACTATGTTCCAGGTGAGGACTGCCGGATCGCGATCGTGGAAGACGGGCAGCTCGAAGATGTGTTCTCTGAGAACACTAACAAGGTCTCACGGGTCAACAACATCTATGTTGGCCGCGTGACCAATGTTGAGGCCTCGATCCAGGCGGCGTTCATCGACTTCGGCACGGAGTTCAACGGCTTCCTGCACATCTCCGACATCCACCCTCAGTATTTCGCCAAGGGCGATGACAAAACCGAACGAGTCGGGAAGAAAACGCCGCACCGCGAGCGTCCACCGATCCAAGACTGCCTTAAGCGAGGGCAAGAGATCATCGTCCAGGTCCTCAAAGAAGGCGTGGGAACCAAAGGACCATCGCTGACCTCGTATCTCTCAATCCCGGGGCGATTCCTTGTGATGATGCCCGGGATGGATAAGGTCGGCGTCTCCCGCAAAGAAGAAGACGACGACAAGCGCAAAGCAGCCAAGAAAGTGCTCAGCACGCTCGATCTCCCCGATGGCTTCGGGTTCATTCTCCGTACCGCGGGATTCGACCGCAACAAAACGGAACTTAAGCGCGACCTGGCCTACCTCCAACGGCTCTGGTCAGATATGGAAAAACGACGCAAAGGCGGCAAGAAGCCACGCCTGCTCTACTCCGAGTCTGACCTGCTTGTCCGAACCGTCCGCGACTTGCTCTCATCAGAAATGGACCGCGTCGTTATCGATTCCGAAGCCGCGCTCAAACGGGTTGCTCGGTTTGTCAAGATTGCCGCACCGCGTTCACACGCCAAACTTGCTCACTATGTCGGGTCTTCGCCGATCTTCCACGCATTTGATATCGAGCGGCAGATCGAAGAAATTCACGCACGCGAAGTCGTTCTTCCTTCGGGCGGGCGTCTCGTCATCGATCAAACCGAAGCATTGGTTGCGATCGATGTCAACTCCGGCAAGAGCCGCGGCGCCAAAGACGCGGAGACGAACGCCTATAGGACAAACCTCGAAGCGGTCGACGCTATCTGTCGTCAGCTGAGACTAAGAGACCTCGGCGGGCTGGTTGTCAATGATCTGATCGATATGCGGTACATGTCGCACCGGAAGGATATCGAGAATCGATTCAGAGAACGCCTCAAACGCGATCGGGCTAAGACTTCTGTTGCTCAAATATCTGAGTTTGGGCTCTTGGAGATGACCCGCCAGCGCATGCGTGGCTCAATGGAATCACAGCACTTTGCGGATTGCCCGACCTGCCGCGGCCGTGGGCTCGTTCAGAGGCCCGGATCGATCGCCGATGCTGCCCTCCGAGACTTGGGAGCGCTAGTCGATCACAAGAGCGTTCACCGCGCCGAGCTTGTTGTTAATCCACGAGTCGCTTCAGAGCTGCTCTCGACCAAGAGATCAACACTCATCCGTGTCGAGCTCAGCTCTGGCAAAGCGGTCGATGTCCGTGTTTCTGATTCGCTCCCGATGGACCGATTCGCCCTGTACGCGTACGAAGCCAACGGCAACGATCTCGATACCGAAAAACTCGCCAAACTCACCAAACCCAAACCAAGTGTTGTCGATTGGTCCACGATCGATACAGATGACACCGGGTGGGCGATCGACATGACCGAAGAGAGCGATGAATCCACTGTTCTCAAGCTCGCTGAGGATTATGCGCGTAAGGCCGAGAAGGCCGAGAATGTGGATCTCCCCATTGATGATTCCACACCACTTGTAGACGAGAACGGCGAGCCGGTCAAAAAGAAACGCCGCCGTCGCCGTCGTGGTCGCGGTCGCTCCGAAGGGGACGATGGGACCCAAAGCACTGCAGATACCGGTTCCGACGACAAGGCAGACAACCAGTCGAAATCCGAGAAACAGGATAAGCCGAGAGCGATTTCCGAAGAGGAGCCCGATTCCAAGCCGGAGCTTGACGAGAACGGCGAACCAATCAAAAAGAAACGGCGCCGTCGCCGCGGTGGTCGTGGCCGGTCGCGCTCTGATTCGGATACCGAAAGCACCGAAAGCTCGGACTCTTCGTCCAAATCAGAATCAAAGCCCAGATCAAGGCCTAAATCAAAGCAAGAACCGAAGCCTGAGCCGGTCGCCGAACCCAAGCCACGCCGAAGAGGTTTGTATTCCGGCGGACGAAGGAAGCTGTCGAGCGCCGAAGTCGCCGCGATCGACCGAGATACATAAACCCCGATGCCCGCCGACACGAGCAATCCAGTACACGCCCCCCCGCTGCTGCGGGTCGCTATCCTCGGATCTACAGGATCCATTGGCACTCAAACACTCGAGACCATCGAGCATCTCAACGCACTCAACGCTCAAGGCAACCACCCGACCCGCTACGAGGTTGTCGCGATGTGTGCTTATCAAAATACGGCATTGCTCGCCGAGCAGTCCAACGCCCACCCAGGAGCAACACTGGGCCTGACCAAGCCGGATGCCGATGCCAATGATCTCGATCCATCATCGCTTATCCATCACCCGGACGCGGCGACAACGATTATCGAGGATACCCGCCCTGATCTGGTCATCGGAGCCATCGTGGGCATCGCAGGACTTCCATCAACCCTCCGAGCCGCACAGCTCGGCATCAACATCGCGCTGGCAAACAAAGAGTCTCTTGTTGCCGGCGGAAAGATTGTGACCGAAGCTCTCATTGAATCTGGCGCAAAGATCTATCCGATCGATTCGGAACACGCGGGGCTCTGGCAGTGTCTTTTATCATTGGAAGGCCCCAACTACGCCCCGCCATCACAATTCCTGAAATCAATCCGTCGCGTGACACTCACCGCTTCTGGCGGTCCGTTCCGGGACAGGTCGCTTGCAGAAGTCCAAGACGCCACGATCCAGCAAGCCCTCAACCATCCGACATGGACGATGGGCAAAAAAGTTTCCATCGACAGTGCCACCCTCATGAACAAAGCCCTCGAACTCATCGAGGCCCATTGGCTCTTTGGGCTTGGCGCCGACCAGCTCGACGCGGTCATTCATCCGCAATCTACGGTCCACGCGATCGTCGAGACTATTGATGGTTCCATTCTCGCTCACATGGGTCCAACAGACATGCGGTGCCCGATCCAGCACACACTGACCCATCCGAAACGCGCGCCGTCTCAAGCCCAACCCTTGGACCTCACGGTCCTCGGATCCCTTGACTTCCGGCCTATCAATAGCTCAAGATTCCCCGCCATTAACATCGCTCAAGATGTAATCAGAGCCAGCAATAGCTCTGGGGTTGTTCTGAATGCCGCCAACGAGGCCGCTGTTGAAGCCTTTCTCTGCAAGCAGATCACCTTTGGCGCCATTACTACAGTTGCCCAAAGAACCCTTGAGGAGTTCGATCATTGCCCGGCTGATTCACTCGATTCTGTGCTGGGTATTCATAGTCAAGCCAGAGAAATCGCAATCAAGCTGATCAACTCAAGCACCGCTGTCACCCCATGAACAAGCCCTCCCCACAATCAGCCGCGAAGCACAACCGTCTGCTTACACAGATCAAAGAAATCTACGCCCTCTACCAGCAAGGTCTTTTTGACAAGGCTGAGCCTCAAGCCGCGCGCCTCCTAGCAAAAAACCCAAAGTCCTCGCACGCTCACACACTGGCCGCCATGATCGCGGCGGCGACCGATCAACCCGATCGCGCCCTGTATCACGCAAGCACCGCGACCAAGCTCGATCCGCAAAATACAGACGCCCTCACCACCCTTGCCTCCCTTCACGCTCTGGCCTCTGAGCACGAAATGGCACTGGGCCTCTACCAGCAAGCCCTTGTCATACAGCCGGACCACCCCGGTGCTCTGGCCGGGATCGGCACTACACAATCTGAGCTTGGGTATTACCAAGCCTCGCGCGAGACACTCAAGCGGGTCCATGAGTTGTCACCGAACCTGCCTGAACCCATTGTCAACCGTGCACTCCTTGAACTCAATACCACCCACGCCCACCGGGCGATTGAGATTCTTGAGTCCGCACCGCCAATGCTCCGTGATCACCCCGCTGTGCTCGATTTGTATGCCCTCGCCCATTCGTATGACGACACCAAATCTCCACAACAAGTCTTTGATGCACATAAAGACTACGGCTCACAGCTCGAAGCACACATCCGCCCAACTTCCAAGCACACCAATCCCAAAGACCCCGATCGAAAGCTCAAGATCGGATATCTTTCGGGTGACTTCCACCAGCACTCGATCACCTATTTCCTTGAGCCGATCCTGCAGAACACCAACAAAGCCAGGTTTGAAACCCACATCTTCACCGCCTCGGCCCATAGAGATCAAGTCACAGAACGACTCAACGAGCATGCCGACCACTGGCACCAATGCAACGCGATGACCCTCCCGGTGCTAACTGAGTTTGTTAAATCCCAGGGCATCGATATCCTGATAGAGCTCACCGGACATTTTTCGGGACACAAGCTCCCGGTTTTTGCCGCGCGTCCTGCCCCGATTCAGATCTCGTTCATCGGGTACGGAAACACCACCGGGCTCACGAGAATTGATGCGCGATTCATCGACGCGATCACAGACCCAGAGCCATCCGCAGATTCGCTTGCGACCGAGACCCTTGTTCGCCTCCCGGGCTGCTTCCTCTGCTACCAGCCACCCGAAAGCGAAACCCCTCCCACAAAGTCTCCCGGCGGAACCCGCCCGTTCACCCTCGGCTCGTTCAACAATCTCAAAAAACTCTCTGATTCGTCTCTCAGCGTATGGTCTCAGATTCTTGCCCAGCGGCCAAAAACATCCCTGCTGATCAAATCCGCAAATCTCGCCAATGAAGAACTCAGGACTGAACTCCTCGAGCGATTCGCCGAAAAAGGTATTGATGAATCCCGCCTCGACCTCCGCACCTTTGCCCCCACTACCAGAGACCACCTCGACACCTACAACGAACTCGACCTCGCCCTGGACACCTTCCCTTACACAGGAACCACCACCACCTGCGAATCACTCATCATGGGTGTCCCCACGCTCACCCTTCTCGGGCAAACCCACGCCGGGCGGGTCAGCGCATCGCTCCTGACTGCTGTTGGTTGCAGCGAACTCATTGCAGAATCAGAACCGGACTATATCGCAAGGGCCCTTGATATCATCGACCAAGGAACCCTTGGTAAGGACGCCCGCGACGCCCTCCGAAACCAAACGCTCAACTCGCCGCTCTGCGACGCCCGGGCGTACACCATCAAGGTCGAGGATGCATATCGTACGCTCTGGACGCAATGGTGCTCCAAATAGAACCGTCGAGACACTCAATGCCCCCCACTTCACCAGTTGTCTGGATTGCCTCATACCCCAAGAGCGGTAACACTTGGTTCCGATTTATGCTGTACACCGTCCTGTACGGCCCGCCCAAAAAATCCGCGGATGTCTCTTCCAAAATCCAAGATCTCCACAGAAAGATGTCCACAGACCTCGATCCCGATGGGCCGGTCTACATCAAAACACACTTTGAACTCACTGATCAGCACCCGCAACTCAACGAAACATGCAGGGCAATCCACATCATCCGCAATCCCCGAGATGTGCTCCTGAGTGCCCTCAACTACCACAAACTTTCCGGCACGAATAGCCGGTTTCAGAGTAAAAAACACTATGTCAAATCGTTCATCAATCAAAGGGGCGACCCATACTGGAAAAAACTTGGGTATGGGACTTGGGCCTCCCATGCTCGCACTTGGCAGAACACGACGCGGTTTCCGGTACTCACCCTTCGCTACGAAGAACTCAAAGCGGACCCTCATGCACAGCTCATTAAGGCCATCGATTTTTTAGGAATACAAAAAACTGGCGACGAAATTAACAGGGCCGTCACAGCCAGCTCATTCGATTCCATGCGCGCTCTGGAAATCCGCGAAAAAAACTCAGACAAATCCAACGATCTTTCTTCTCGCCTATTTATTGGTTCACGCGAGACCACCCGAAAGGGGCTCTACTTCATGAATAAAGGCAAATCGAACCAATCTCTTGATGTCATCACCCCTGGACTCGATGCCCAGTTTAACGCCGTCCTCAAGGACGATCTCGCCGAGTTTGGCTACGAGAGCCCCTCTTCGTAGCCGAGTAAAGAGCAGGTTTCGTTGTACCGCTCATCAGAGCGAAATTGCTCCATCAACGATTCATCCACGCCCTTCCGTTTGAGTGGTCGGATTTCTGATTTTCTGGTTCCCTCGCTGCCTCCATTGGCAGTGTCCCCGGTCGCCATCTCATACTCTCCCCACCGCTCCGCATATCCGGGATCAAAGCCGATCTCAAGCATGGAGCACAGCTTCCGCAACTCACTGTCTGGATCGCGGGTCAGATCCTCATACCGCACAAACCCGCATTCGACTGCGTACTTTGCAAACGCGAGGTTGCCGTCGAGAAATAAATCCCAGTCGATTTGTCCGATCACAGCAACCTTGCCAAGGGAGTGGTATTGATCCGCCGGATGCCGAACGGTGCACGCCTCGACATAGTCGTACGCCTCACCAAGCGAGTCTTTGAGCCCGGTCCCCATCCGCGCCTTTGTATACGGCAGACCATAATAATCAAGATGCGACCAATCCCGCAGCACAAGCGAATCGCCGCGACCGCTGGCGCGGGTCTCGCACATTGAAATAAACTGCAGCATCGTCGGGCCACCGCTCGCCCCACCAAGCCTTCTCCATCGCGACACCTGCTGTTTATCGATCAGCCCGAACCAATCCACAGCTTGCATCATCGGATTCGAAACCGCAAGATTTGCGGGGTGCACCTCAGAAAGCACCACCACCTTGTCCATCGATCCGAGACACTTGGTGATAAGCGTCCCGCCTGTACGGGCAAGGTGTCGCAAAATCCGAATCTTTGGCTTTCGAGAACCCATCAACTATCCTTGACTGCAACCAATTGCATCAGCATTCTTCTGCATCCACGCCCACTGCCTCGCTATCCCGTCTTGGATCGAGGTTTCCGCTCTATACCCGAGCTCTTCTTTCGATCGTGATAGCTCCGCCCATGTCCGGTCCACATCCCCCGGCTGCATCGGCTGCTGATCAATGACCGCCTCTCGTCCAACAACACCCTCGACTGTCGAGATTAACTCGCGCAGTTCCATCGGATGATCGCTCCCGAGATTCCAGATCCGGTACCCGTGCGAATCAATCCGCTCGTAGGCGGCCATCACCCCAGAAACGATGTCGTCAACATATGTAAAGTCCCGGCTCATCGACCCGTCGCCGAACATCTTGATCGTCTCGCCCTTTGATATCTTTCCAAGGAATATACGGATTGCCAGATCAGGACGCTGTCCAGGCCCAAAGACCGTGAAAAACCGCAACATCGCAATAGGGAGCCCGGTCAGATGATGGTGCGTATCAGCGATCAACTCGCATGAACGCTTGGTGGCCGCGTACGGAGAGATCGGATGCTCTACAGAATCGGTTTCCGCGAACGGGGTCTTCTCGTTATTCCCATACACCGATGACGAAGAAGCCGCCAGTACCCGCTTGCACCCGGCACCGGTCGCGGCGGACAACACTGATTGCGTCCCCATCACATTGACCTTCGCGTAGGCCACCGGGTCAGCGATCGAGGGCCGCACCCCGGCTTTGGCCGCTAGGTGAACAACACCGGTTACCCCGTGCTCGGTCATTAAACTTTCAAGAGATTCAGTCGAACAGATATCCAACTCAGCAAAGGCGAAGTCCCCGCCGGCATCACGGACCATCTGAAGATTGTGTTCTTTGAGATCGCGGCTGTAGTAAGGATCAAAGTTGTCAACCCCAACAACCTTGGCACCGCGCCCGAGCAACCCACAGCACACATGCGACCCGATAAACCCCGCAGCACCGGTCACCAAAATACATTCGTTCGAGTAGTCCATTCATGCCTCTCTCTAATACCTAGAGCTACAAAGGAACTCGATGCTAGGTTCTCAACCGTCTCCCAAAATCTTCAATAAAGCATGCGCAAAAAGAAAGCAGGGTGCCATGGGTACACGGCACCCCGCTGGAGGAGAGAGAGATCTGTATAGAATGATCGAAAGAGACGCTCTTCAAGTATTCTTATCGGTATTTTGCCATAAATCCTTGCCTATCTTGACATATTGCCTCGTTTGTCCTGTATTTGTTCGTGTTTATTCTATAAATCGTGTGGATATCTCCATTCCTCTCTCCCAACAATGTCGATACACTAGCGTGCTTTTTCAATACCGAAATAGAGAGCCTTCGCATACACAAGAGCTCAACCAGCCCGATCCCACACCCATCATGACCCCTACCCCAGATGACGATCCCCACCCCGCACCCCACCTTTCTGGTCCTGTTGAGCTTGAACTTATCGACCCGCTGGAGCTTTTGAACGAATCCGACCACACCAAAGTAAAGACCTGGTCGGCCGCCGTCTTCTCGCAACTTACAGCTACAGGATCTGTCCGCGCTAAAGTGGTCAACGACCAGCAGATGTCTGCTGCCCACAAAAAATTCTCGGGTATCGAAGGGACCACCGATGTCCTCACCTTTGATCTCGCCCCGCAAGGTTCAACAGAGAACTTTGAGCACAAAGTGCTCGATACCGATCTCATCATCTGTATTGACGAAGCAGCCCGGCAAGCCGAGCAACACAACCATTCACCCGCACACGAACTCCTGCTTTACATCATCCATGGCACCCTCCACTGCCTGGGTTACGACGACCACACCGACAAAGACTTCAAAGCAATGCACGACAAAGAAGACCAACTCCTGACCGCCGCCGGAATCGGACCACTCTTCGGCAGAGGTACACACTCATGATCCCCACCCCAGGCTGGCTCTTTATTATCCTTTGCTTGCTGCTCGTTGTGTCGGGAGTGCTCTCTTCGCTATCGGTCTCACTCATCACCATGTCACGCTCCAAACTCGCCTCGCTCATTCAGCGAGATGAAACATCCCCGCTCGCACGACGCCTGGCCATCATCGAGCAAGACCCAGACGGGCACGCCGCCGCCATCAAAGTTCTCGGCATCATGGTGAACCTCTTGATCGGCCTGGCGAGTATCTACTGGATATCTGGCATCCTCACGCTCCCCACGCCCAATATCGGATCCGTCTTCGTTGGCATCCTGATTGCCACCTTTGTCACCTGGCCCGTCACCATGCTCGTCCCCATCGGAGTTGCGAACCATGCCGGCGAACGCTTTGTTGCCCTGCTCTCCCGTCCGGTCCGTGCCGCCCATGCTATTTTCTACCCACTCCTCTTTGTCATGCGTTTTCTTGACGAGGTCATCCGCAGGCTCGCGGGCACCGACCTAACGCCCGCCGAGGACGCGATCAGTTCTGAGCTGCTCTCCGTAGTATCCGAAGGCCAACGCGAGGGACACATCGACGAGACCGAACGCGACATGCTCGAAGCGGTCGTCGAGTTCCGCTCCACCCTTGCCGAGTCCGTCATGACACCCCGCACGGAGGTTGACGCACTCGAGTACACCAACGACCTCGACACGGTCCAGCACTTCATCGACGAGCACGGCCACTCACGCGCCCCTGTCTACGAAGAGAACCTGGACCACATCGTCGGAATGCTCTACGCCAAGGACCTCCTCGGATGGATCATGGCCAATGGCTCAGAACAGCGAGAATCGTTCGATCTCAAGTCCATCCTCCGCCCGCCATCCTTTGTCCCCGAAACAAAGACCGTCCGCGAGCTTCTCTCGCAACTCCTCGCAGAGAAGGTGCACATCGCCATCATCATCGATGAATACGGCGGCACATCCGGACTCGTCACCATGGAAGATATCGTCGAAGAAATCTTTGGCGAGATTCAGGATGAGTACGAGGACCCCGAAGACGAACCCGGGGGCGTCGAAATCGATGAAGTGTCTCAATCCGCCCAGATCGACGCACGCACCGAAATCGATGACGCGAATGACGACCTCGAACGACTCGGGCTGCAGATTCCGGAATCAGACGATTACGACACCGTCGCCGGTTACATCAATACAACCCTTGGACGCATCCCAGAACAGGGCGAACAAGTCACGCAGCACTGCATGAATATCACGATTCTTGAAGCAGAGCCCACCCGAGTTCTGCGCATCGCCGTCGAACCCGCACCCGCCGAATCAATCAGTGATTAACTACATTTTTGTGCTGTACAAATGCGAATCCGTGTCGAATCATCAGCCGTAAGCCCCGCTTCACGTGCTATAAGAGCGAGCTCAACTTTGTTTGTTTTGTTCAGCTTGTTACCGATCGATATCCGGTGATTCTCGATAGTCTTGGTCGACCGATGTAAACATCCAGCGATTTCTTTGGCTGTCTTGCCCTGCCCGATCAGCGCGAGCACCTCGAGTTCCCGCTTGGTCAATACACAAAGCTTTCCAAGACCGGTTACTTCAGACTTCACAACTTTCGTCTCTGATTTAAGAAGGTAGTCGGCCTCTTCACCTGAACCAATCCGTCGCGTCACCACGAGCGCACGGAAGTCATGCCCCTGGTGCGAACTATTCATTGAACGCACCCAGCTAAACTGCTGGCACCCCTGCCAGATTGTCCGGATGATATATTCTTCACCGGTTTTCTCCATTTGGCGGAGTAACTCAACGCGCTCGTCTGCCCAATGTTTGGAAAATCCGATTTCATGAAATGTCTTGCCCTCAATATCTGCAGGCTTCAAGGCCTCCGAAAAATGGAGCCGAACCAACACTTCATTCATGTAGATAATCTTCCCGTCACGATCGAGTACAGACACCCCGGCTCCCGGGTCGCTGTCTAATACCTTAAGAATATCCTTATTGACATACTTCAAAATCTGTACCCTTTGACAGCCAAACTCTTCTGATGCTCAAGAACATTGAGATCCAATGGAGCAGGCCTAATCATCTAGCATAGCAAAAACCCCTTTGCGGCACAATCTGTTCAGACTTAAAATCAGATCTAAAAGGATACCGGACCACCTATTTCAGTGGATCGGGTTTCGTTCAGTAGACACGCCCTGCAACCGCATTTGACGATGTACATGTCTGATAATCGGATTGATTTTAAGTACAGAGTTTCTGCCCTGTTGGATCGAACCTGCTTGTCGCAATCAGCAACAAGAAAACAACACCCCGAACCCGAATGCTCAGCCGTGCCCGCCATTCGATCCGATTCGCATCCGTGACCGTGCCGAATCATCCACCATCAGCCCCGCCTCACGAGCAATGAGTGCCAGCTCAACTTTATTTGATTTTTGCAGTTTGTTCCCAAGTGAGATCCGGTGATTCTCGATGGTCTTGACCGAGCGGTTCATGATCGCTGCGATTTCCTTAGCTTTGAGTCCCTGCCCGATTAGTGCCAACACTTCGATTTCACGCTTGGTAAGGACCGCAAGATCCCCAAGACCGGTGACTACCGATTTCACAACAGTCATTTCTGAATCGAGTAACAAATCCGCTTCTTCGCCCCCGCCCAACCGGCGTGTCACAACAAGCACCCGGAAGTCTTCGCCCTCTTCTTGCTCAAGCGGACGGAACCAACTGAACTGTTGCCGACCCTGCCAGACTGTTCGCAAGAGCTGTTCTTCACCAGTCTGCTCAATCTCGCGGAGAATAGCGACTCGTTCATCAACCCATTCTTTTGGGAACCCATTCTCGATCCCGGTCTTTCCAACAATGTCTTTTTGAACAACACCCTCAGGAAAGAAAAACCGGATCGCGGCTTGGTTGATATAAAGCAACACGCCGTTTCGATCCGCCACATGAATCCCCGTCCCGGGATCAGTGTTGAGTATCTCGCAAATTTCTTCGAGTCTTTCCATATTGTGCAGTTTTCCCTCTGACGGGGATTCTATGCAGTACCCACAACTCATGCACCCCTACGATCACACAATGACATTTTCTCTCTACAACACAATCACAAAGAAACAAGAACTATTCATACCGAACGATGCATCCAGCATTACTTTTTATACCTGCGGTCCAACTGTATATGACGATGCCCATATCGGGAATTTCCGCTCATTCCTCGCCGCAGACCTTCTCCGAAGATGGGTCGAATCCCCCCTTTGTGTAATTCAAACCGCCGAGGGTACAACCAAAGCTGGCCCGCGCGGAGTTACGCATGTCATGAACATCACCGATGTTGGACACATGACCGACGACGACAATGCAGACGGCGCGGGCCAGGACAAAATGGAACTCGCCGCACAGAGGATTTCCGAATCAAAGAAAGACGGTTCTATCCATAAGGCTGCGGATATCGATCCTAGTGACCCGAGAGCCATTGCTAATTTCTACGAAGCCCGCTTCAAATCGGACGCGATTAAACTCGGCCTCAAAGTCGCCGTCGAAGCACAGGCCGACAGCACCCTTATGCCACGCGCCTCGGATCATGTCAACCACATGAAACAAGTCATCGTCGATCTCCTCAACAATGGAGCCGCCTACGCCGCAGGACAACCCGGCGCACGGGCCGTCTACTTCAACACCCAATCCTTCCCCAACTACGGCAAGCTCTCCGGCAACACACTCGACCAACTCAAGGGCGGAGCCGGCGGTCGGGTTGATGACGAGCACCAATCCGAAAAGAAACACCCCGCCGACTTCCTCCTCTGGAAAGAAGACGACACACACAAAATGAGATGGGACGCCCCCAACCATCCAGACTGCAATGGCTGGAACCAGGGCTACCCTGGATGGCACATCGAATGCACCGCGATGGCTCTTTCACGCCTGATCCCCGGCGGCCTTGATGCCGCATCAGCCAAACACAGCACCATCGACCTCCACTCCGGAGGCGAAGACAACATCTTCCCCCACCACGAATGCGAGATCGCCCAGTCCTGCTGCTTCACCGGAAACGACTCCTTCGCCAACCACTGGTTCCACGCACGCTTCCTCAAAGTCGAAGGCCAGAAGATGTCCAAATCCAAGGGCACCATGTACACCCTGACCGACCTAACTGACAAAGGCATCGACCCCGCCGCCGTCCGCCTCGAACTCATCAAAACCCACTACCGCGCCAACGCGGATTTCTCCATGCAAGGGCTCAAAGACTCCGCCAAACAAATCGAACGTTTGCGCCGCTTCAAAGAAGCCGCCCAATCTGGACCCCAAGGCGAAACAAACACCCTCGTCCAAGACCAGGTCGCCAACGCCCTCAGCGACGATCTCAATATCGCCGGCGCGATCGGCGCGATCAACACCTGGATGAAAGACACCGACACCCCATCCAAAGCCGATGCCCAAACCCTAGATCTTTTCGATCAAATCCTCGGCGTCCTTTCCCTCAAACAACCCGAAGCCGAAGAATCCAAATCCGGCATCGCCCTCTACCAGCCCGGCGTCACCCCATCTGAAGAAATCGAATCCCTGCTCACCCAGCGGGCCGAGGCCAAGAATGCCAAAGACTTCGCTACCGCAGACGCAATCCGCGACCAGCTCGCCGCGATGAACCTCACCATCATGGACAAACCCGGCGGCAAAGTTGAAGTAGCCCCCGCCAACTAAATATTTTTCTCTTGATTCTCAGACAGACCCGTTTCGCGACGATTCGCTCTTTCTAAGCTTAAACAATAAACCATCCATACGCCAAAGCCCAACAGAGTACCCACCAGCCAGCCGCCAATCCGATAGCTATTCAAACCAGCCAAAGCGGAAAGTGCAAACCATCCAACTATGGGGACCAGTACACTGAAAGTGACACTCCTAGCCTGAGCCTCTCGATCGGTTTTTTTTATCGCGAAGTAAAGGGCAGACAGAGCTACAGTTGTTGCAATCGCGCTGAATGTTTCGATCAGCAAAAACAAATCAACAAAGAACCCATACCCGCCGGGGCTCGCGCGTAATGCAATAAAACCTGGGATCAACCCTGCCAATGTTCCCCCAACCCCGCCAATCACCCCAATAACCAATGCCAGAGAAGCATTCGGCCACACAGATTGAGACTGCATTTCTTTCATACTCATCCTTAGTGGGAACCACAATCCTGTTCTTCCATGATCCTATCCTTGCACATGCTCTGGACCCTCTGGCGAGCCATCCTGTTTGAGTTCTGGCGGATGCTTATCATCTCCACTTCTGTGGTTGTGGCCGCGATCGCCTTTGCCGCGACCGTCAAGCCGCTCGCTGATGGGTCACTGACCGTTGATCAGGCGTTCAGGTTCCTTGGATACGCCATCCCGCCGATGCTTGCCTACGCGTTGCCGTTCGCTGCGGGGTTCTCGGCGACGATGACCTACAACCGGATGGTCTCAGAGAACGAGCTTACCGCGGTCTTCGCATCGGGCGTTTCCCACAAGCAGATCCTCTTTCCCATGCTCCTTTCCGGCGTCATCCTCTCGGGATCGTTGGTCACGCTCAACAACCAGGTCATCCCGCACTTTTTGCAACGCATGGAAGAAATGGTCACCCGCGACTTCGCCAAAATCCTCGTCAACTCGCTCTCCCAAGGCCACTCAGCAATGGTCGGCAACACCGAGATCCATGCCGACCGGGTCGAGGAAGTCGCCCCGGAACCCGGCTCGCTCATCGAGCAGCAGTTCCTTCTAGGCGGCGTGGTCATGATCGAAGCCAACGACGACGGGTCGATCCGCATCGATGGCACCGCTGCCCGCGCCTGGATCCTCCTGCTCCCCGCGTGGGCACTCTCCCCAGAAGACCGGGCCCGGATCGCAGATGATTCCTCCATGGCGGTCGTTATGAAGTTTGTCGATCTGACCATTAATGAACAGGGCGATGCCGTCTCTTGGGAATCGGTCACCTCGCCCGCGATCCCGATCCCGCGCGTGTTTAAAGACGACCCGAAATACATGACCGCTGGCCAAATGAAACAGCTTGAGTCGAATCCGGATCTTATGAACTTTGTTGATCGCCGGCGCGTGGCGCTGGGCCGCTCGATTGCCTCAACACAAACCTTGGCCGAACTCACCAGACGGATCAATACCGGGCAACCCATCGAGCTTACTTCCGGTGCCAGCCAGACCATCACGCTCCTAGCGGGTTCAATCTCAGACAATGGCGGCAACTGGATACTGGGCCCGCTGGACTCAACAGACACCGTCGAAATCGAGATCAATAACCTCGACAACAACTCGATCTCGAGCACCGAACGCTTAAGTGCTCAGTCCGCGGTGCTCAATCCAAACGCATCGGGAACCGTTGACCCCTTCGATGCGCAGTCCTCGCCAAACAAACTGGCTTTGGAGCTGAGCCTGACCAATATTACGATCCTCGGCGATACCCTGACGCCGCAGAATCAGATCGCTCAGACGCAGTACACTTCGCTCCATATCGCGAGCGACCCCCTCCCTGATCTCCTTTCCAAGCGGAGTTCGGAAATGCTCGAAGCCGCGACCGATTACCGCCACCCAGATTCCATCAATCACAACGGCCACATTGCCCACCTCGCAGAGCAGCTCGAGTTTGAGATCGCTCACCTCGGGCGAGAGGTCCTCTCCAAGACCCATGAGCGGTGGGCCTTCTCGACCGCCGCCCTTATCATGGTGCTTGCTGGCGGCGTCACCGCGATGCGTCTCCGCTACTCTCAGCCGCTCATGATTTACCTCTGGTCATTCTTCCCTGCACTCACCACTATTCTCTTTATCGCGGGCGGCCAACAAGCCGTGCACAAATCCGGCTCGATCGCACTCCCCCTCCTCTGGTCTGGGATCTTCCTTATCACCGGCTACACCCTCAACGCACTCCGCAAAGTCTCCAAGCATTAACGATTCATGACCACAATGACCGACCCCGCCACGCCATCAAGTTCGCCAGCACCAAAGTGGTGGATGCGTCTGGGTTCCAAGCCTTCTGCGGGCGCAGCCCTCATCGGTGTCCTCTTTCTCCTCAGACTCCTCTGGCAACTCGCCTCCCCGTTCACCCTTGTCGAAGACGAGGCCCACTACTGGGAATGGTCCCGTCATCTCGACTGGTCCTATTACTCAAAGGGCCCCGGCGTCGCATGGGCTATTTATGCCACGACCAACCTGCTGGGGCACACCGAGTTTGCGATTCGGCTCCCGGCACTCGTTGCCTCCGCGCTCGGATCACTTGCCATCCTCAAAACAGCCCGCGTCGCCTACAACGACCACCTCACGAGTTTCACCGCCGCCCTCCTGTGGCTCTGCGTCCCGGGGCTCGCCATTGCGGGGATGGTTATGACCATCGACGCACCGTACACCGCATGCTGGGCGTGGGCCACCTACTTCGCCGCTAGGGCACTCATCAATGACAACCCCAAATCATGGATCGGCTTCGGGCTCATGATCAGCCTTGGGTTCATCTTTAAATACACCATCCTCTTGCTCGTCCCGGGCGTTCTTCTGGCCGCTTTCCTCATCAAACCAAATAAGCTCAACCCCAAATGGTTCATCCTCGGCCTGCTCATCTCATTGATCGGGCTCTTCCCCGTTCTCCTGTGGAACGCTAACCATGACTGGGCGACCTTCCGCCACCTCCTAGGCCACCTTGGTGTCTCCGGCGGCGATACCGCAAATACCAACGCCGCCCATGAACCCTGGACCCCGTACTGGGCGGTCGAATACATCGTCCTCCAACTCGCCATCGGTGCGGCGGTCCTCATCCTCGCGCTCTTCGCGTTACCAAACACCAAGAAACACGCCGGCCTGCCCGAACGCAACGCCACAGCCACCCTCTGGATTTTCGCTCTCCCAATCTTTGCTTTCTACTTCGCCGTCTCACTCATTACCCAGACCGAGGGCAACTGGGCGCTCGCGGGATTCGTCTCGATCATCCCTGCCGCGGCATGGGCTGTAATCGATGGTGTTAAACGAAACGACCATCCGGTTCGATTCGCGTGGGGCACCGCTATCTTCCTCGGCATTGTTTCGCTCCTTCTATTCCCAGCAGCTACCTGGCTCTCCAACCGCGCCTTCGTCGGGCAGTACATCCCCTTGGACCGCATGACAGGAATGCGAGAACATGCACAGGCCGCCCAGGTAATCCTCGATGATCTCGAATCCAGGACCGGGCAGCAGCCACTCATCATCACCGAGCACTACGGCCGTGCATCTCAGCTCGCTTTTTATCTTGAAGGGCACCCCACGACCTTCTGCATCTCCGCACTCGTCGGCGGTCGCAAAACCCAGTACGATATGTGGCCCTCCACCAACCTCGCCAACCCACAAACCCTCGCCCCCCTCCAAGGCCGACCAGCCTTGCTCATGGGCGGCAGAATCGACCAATGGACCCCCGCCTTCGATCAGGTCAAAGACATCGGCCAGCTTGATTCTGAGCCGGTTGACAACAGAACCACCTATATCGGCTACAACTTCACCAACTTCAGCTCATGGCACCCCCCATACAAACTCGATAAATTAACTACCCAGCCATGACCTACCGAAGCCCCCAACAACAACGCCAACGCTGGCTCACCCTCTACCAACTCGGGGCCGTGTTTGTTATCGCCTTTGTATTGGTCTCCCTCTTTGACTTCATCCTCCTCCACGCGCTGACCACCTCCAACCCGGAGACCGGGCTCGTGGACCGCTCATTTGAATCCGAAGACTGGTACACCTCGCTCCGCAATATAGGATTCGTAGGAACCTGGGGCATCGCTGCACTCGCGTTTCTACTGTTTGATCGTAACTGGACCCGCGCGCTCCCTGTGTTTCTCGCGCCGCTCTTGTCGGGTGCTGCGGCGGAAGTCCTCAAGCTGGTCTTCACCCGAGAGCGGCCCGTCTCTGATGCCATCATTCAGCCCGGCGGGTACCACTTCCGCTTCCCGTTCTCAGGATTTGTCGACGGCCACAACCTCGGACTCCCGTCGAGCCATACCGCTGTCGCTTTCGGCGGGGCCTGCATGCTTGCCTACTTCCAGCCCAGACTCCGCCCCCTCATGCTCCTGCTTGCAATGGGTTGTGGATACTCAAGAATAATCACAGGGGCCCACTTCGCCTCCGATGTCTTCCTCGGAGCCCTCGTCGGCTGGGCCGTCGCTTACTGGTTCGCATCGGCCCTCCCCAGACCGGACCGCAAGTTCGCAATCTGATCGTCCTCCGAGCGCATATCATCCCCCTGATGTCCCTGATCGAACGCTACATCGCGCGCCAGTTCCTGACCAATGTGGTCCTGCTCTTTGTTATTCTTTTCAGTTTCATCGTTGTCATTGACGTGTCTCTGAACATCGACCAGTTCCTTGAAATGGCCAAACGCCTTGGAGCCCAGTCTGGGGAGCAAGACCCGGGCACAATCCGAAAGTCCGTCCTCTCGATCCTCCTCATCGCCGACCTCTGGTGGCCCAAGCTCCTCCAGCTCTACAACTTCCTTCTCGGGATGATCATGGTTGGGGCGATGGGCTTTACCTTCTCCCAAATGTCTAAAAACCGCGAACTCATTGCACTCATGGCCGCGGGGATCGGGCTCCACCGGATTATCAAACCAATCGTTGTTGTTGCTCTGGGACTCACCGCCCTCCAAGCGATCAACCAAGAACTCATCATCCCAAGAATCGCCCCGCTCCTCGTCCGGGGCCACGAGGACGCCGGCGACCACCGCCTCAGTGTTGATTCGGTTCCCCTCACCCTCGACGGCCAAGGGCGGCTTTTCCGTGCCGCAGCATTCGATGCCAACACCAATATCCTTGAAGGCCTTTACATCCTCGAACGCGATGAAACCGGCCATACTTCTAGATCCATCGCCGCTGAGTCCGCAACCTACCGCGACGGCGGGTGGGATTTCATCAACGGCACCGCACAGGTTCGCGGCCAGTCGTCGGTGAGCCAAGAGCTTCCAATCGATCGGATCGAATCCTCCCTGGATCCCAACGAGCTCCGTATCAACCGCTATGAGTCTTACTCGCAAGCATTATCATTTGCCCAGGCCCGCGAGATGTTGGGCCGCGAGACTCTCAAAGACCCCGAGAAACGCGCCCGCTACGAACGCATCGCGCTGGGGCGTTTTTCAGTCATGATCTCAGGCATCCTCACCCTCATCATCGCGACCCCGTTCTACGCGACCCGCGAGCCCAAGAACATGGTCATCCAGTCCATCCGCTGCGCCCCCATCGCGATCATTACGCTCATCGCCGGCGTCATCGGCGCCACCGCCGCCATCCCAGGCCTCCCCACCACCATTGGCGTCTTCATCCCCGTCATGATCTTGTCTGTCGTCGCAGTCGCCCAGTTCAGCGCCCTCAAGACCTGAGCTTTACGATTAATCAACTAAACTGTGCGGATCTATATCTACGAAAGCCGCTTCGCGGATTTTGATCTAAATTTTTCAATCGACCATCCGACTAACAAGATCACACTAGCAAACCCTGCGAGTTTCAGCCAGCCGCTCCATACAACATGCGAGTATCGAGCGTTTTGATTCTGGATCCCCTCACCGATTCCTCTATATCCATCGTTCACAAGTGCATCGATAGTGAGACTTATCAACATTTCCTTTCGTGGTGACGGTATTGGTTCCCCCTCGTCAGGGATGCCGCTCAACGCAGCAATCAAGATCTCTTTGCTCGGGTCTTCTTCATCAACCAAATGCTTGGCCCAATAATTTGGCTGGTATGAATCCCACTGCTCTTTAATTGTCGGATAATCCCAATATTGCCCATTTGACTCTTCGCCGTTTCCATCACTTATACGAACAGTGAACGACTTCGTACTATTCAGAGCAGCCATCGGCACTCGCTGCCCACGCCGGTACGGTGAAAAGACCGTGTTCTCCACCTCGATTTCAACTAGAGCTCTTGGGTATTGTGGATTACGAAACCCACTCACAACGTCCCCATCGGCATCCAGTGAAATAAAGCTTGTGGGCCGATTCGGATCATCAAGTGAATAAGCGATATAGACCGCACGCTTCAATTGTTCCTTGGCCAGCGATCCACGGATAAACAACCAGCAGCCTCCAAGCACCACAAGAACGATGAACACCGTGGTGACATTTGGCAATATGTCAAAAGATTTAGGATTCTTAGTCATACCCAATACTACGGCCAGACGACCCCACTCTCACCTACAATAAATTACCCCTTGCAACAAGCAAGAAAATCGGCGACAATCGCATCAGCGAAAGGGCATTACCATGGCATCAATCAACTTCTACTTCCAAGTCCACCAGCCCCACCGCCTCAAACCCTACTCCGTCTTCCACACGGACCCCTTCTACTTCGACGAAGACGCCAACGGCGAGATCTGCAAAAAAGTCGCCGACAAGTGCTACCGCCCCACCACCAAACTCATGCTCGACCTCATCAAAAAACACGAGGGCAACTTCCGCATCTCCTACGCCATCACAGGCACCGTCATCGACCAGTGGAAAAAATTCTGCCCCGATGTCCTCGACCTCTTCGTCCAGCTCGCAGAAACCGGCTGCTGCGAGTTCGTCGCCGAAACCTACTACCACTCCCTGAGCTACATCTACTCCCAGGACGAGTTCGCCCACCAGGTCGACATGCACACCAAACTCATCGAAGAACACTTCGGCCAAACACCAACCGTCTTCCGCAACACCGAACTCATCTACACCAACGAACTCTCCCAAGCCCTCGCAAAAATCAAAGACAAACACGGCAACCCAAGATTCCTAGGCACCATCTGCGAAGGCACCGACCGCCACCTCGGCTACCGCTCCCCGAACCACATCTACCGCCCGCCCCACGGCCCAGACGGCCAAACCCTCATGGGCCCCAACAACCGCCCCTTCGGTTTACTATTGAAAAACTACAAACTCTCCGACGACATCGCCTTCCGCTTCTCAAACAAAGCATGGGAAGAATGGCCCCTCACCACCGAAAAATTCGCCAAGTGGGTCCACGACATCAACGGCGACGGCTACCTCTGCAACCTCTTCATGGACTACGAAACCTTCGGCGAACACCAATGGGAAGACACCGGCATCTTCAACTTCCTCAGTAAACTCCCCGAAGCCGTATTCGACATCGCACACAAACAAGACGGCACAACCGAAAACCACTTCATCACACCAAGTGAGGCACTCAAACGATTCGACCCCGTCGGCGTCTACGATGTCCCCGAGTTCATCTCATGGGCCGACACCGAACGCGACCTCACCGCATGGCGCGGAAACGACATGCAACACAACGCCCTCGAAGAAACCTACAAGGTCGAAGAAACCATCAAAGAACGCCTCATCGAAATCAAAGCCACTCACGATCACAAACGCGAAAAAGAAATCGAGTACATCATCGACGACTGGCGCAAGCTTACGACCTCCGACCACTTCTACTACATGTGCACCAAATACTGGGCCGACGGCGATGTCCACAAATACTTCTCCCCCTACGACTCCCCCTACGACGGCTACATCAACTTCATGAATGTCCTCGACAATGTCCGAACACGCATCGCCAAGGCGTAATAAACAATTCGATCGTGTTTTTTGGCACTTTCCGCTTGTGAGCGGCTCCTCGGTTCAGTAAACTAGACCAGTAGTCCGTTCACACAGAGGGAATCCCAATGTTCAAGCAAGCATCCACGCTCATCGCATCACTCGCATCCATCGCCGCCGCACAAAACACATTCACCTACCAAGGCACACTCAACGACGCCGGCACCCCCGCCAACGGCAACTACGATATGCGCTTCACCCTCTGGGACGACGCAACCCCCGGCGCTCCCGACAACCAGATCGGCTCCATCTTCACCAGCCCCGTCACCGTCGTCACCGACGGACTCTTCTCCATCAACCTCGACCTCGACGACGCGGCCTTCCAAACGCCATTCTCCCGCTACCTCCAGATCGAAGTCCGCCTCAACGGCGACCCCACCTACACCACCCTCTCACGCCAAAAAATCAACTACTCCCCTCGTTCCTTCTACGCCGCCAAAGCTGACCAAGCATCAAGCATCAAGCATCGAGCTTCCATACTTTGGAGCCGGAGCCCCAAGCTCGCCCACCGGAGGCGTCTTTAATATCACAAACACAGACGCCACCGGCTCCGCCATCACCGTCACCGCACCGACATGGGGGATCGTCGGTTTCGGCGGCAACTTATTACCATGGCCCCCCGTCCCAACACCCTCAGGCGTTCACGGCATCGGCGATAGCACCGGCGTCGCAGGATCAAGCGGCCAAGGCTCCGGCATCTACGGCATCACCGCCAGCGGCATCGGCGGTGAGTTCGTAGTCAATAACAACAACCCAGGCAACGCTCTCGAAGCCCACACATCAGGATCAGGACACGCCGGGATCTTCCGCAAGACCCAATCCTCAGGCACCACCCCAACCCTCCTCGCTGAAAACAGCTCGGCCTCACCAGGCGCCATCGCTGTCCATGGCATCATCAATAGCACAAACCCAGGCAGCTTCTCGGCCGCGATCCGCGGCCAAAACAATGGCACCGGCGGCTTCGGAGTCGGTGTAATAGGCACCCACGCCGGCTCCGGCTGGGGAATCTATGGTTCAAGCGGCGCCAGCGGGCTCGCTGCATACTTCGATGGCGAAGTCCATGTCAGCGGCACCCTCTCCAAATCCGGTGGCTCATTCAAAATCGACCACCCACAAGACCCCGCAAACATGTACCTCTCCCACTCCTTCGTCGAATCCCCCGACATGAAAAACATCTACGACGGCGTAGTCATCCTCGACCGCAACGGCCAAGCAACCGTCACCCTCCCCTCCTACTTCAACGCACTCAACCAAGAGTTCCGCTACCAACTCACCACCATTGGTGGATACGCCCCCGTTTACATCGCCGTGGAAATCGAATCCTCAATCAACGCCCAACAGTTCGCCATCGCCGGTGGCACTCCAGGACTCAAAGTCTCTTGGCAGGTCACCGGCATTCGCCACGACGCATGGGCCAATGAAAACCGAATCCCGATCGAAGAATACAAAACCGACAACGAAAAGGGCTTGTACCTCAATCCGGACTCCTTCGGCCAGCCAAAAGAACTCGGTATCGGATACATTCAACACCAAGACTAAAGCAAATCTACTTTACTCGCCTGCATCCCCACGCAACCCCATTGCACGCTCGATCATCCCCTCGCGATCATCAAGCTGACTTTCGACAAACTCGAAATGCCAGTCGTTGGTCGACCTGAACTTTAAAGGCACAGCCGTCGCCGCCAGATCAACAATCGGGTATTCGTACAGCGGCGCCTTCATGACCCGGCCCTCATGGATCGGCTCGTAGCCATCAAGTGCCAACCGGACATCGTACTTGCCATAGAACTTGAACGTTGCTTCGCACGGGGTAACCCCGATCGCCTCATCATTAAGCCAAACACGAGCACCGCTGGGTTCGCTGGTCACCTTCACCCGTCTTTCCACACACCCCCCCAAAGTGAATAGCACGGCCAAGGACGCAACTGTCGATTTGATCGCAAAAACACCCGTGAACTTACCCATTGTTTGCCCCCGCAACCTCGATGGATTCATCGAACTCGTCACCGCGGAACATCGAACCGAGATATGCTCGGCGGACCAACTCAGAGTTGATCAGCGCTTTGGGAGTCCCCTCAGCGAGAACCCGACCCGAATCCAGAATATATGCCCGGTCGCACACATTGAGTGTCTGTTGCACATTGTGGTCGGTAATCAGAATCGAAATCCCGCGCTGGGTAAGCGACCTGATCTCGGCCTGCAGGTCTTCGACCGCGATCGGATCAACCCCAGAGAACGGCTCATCGAGCAGGATCAATTTCGGGTTGGTCACCAGTGATCTAGCGATCTCGAGTTTGCGCCGCTCGCCGCCGGAGCAGGTCCGTGCCGCGTCGTTCGCTTTATGCGTGAGCCCGAACTGATCGAGCAGTTCTGACGCTTTCAACTTCCGTTGCTTCCGCGACAAATCCTGGGTCTCCAGAATCGCTAGTAGGTTCTGCTCACAGGTCAACCGCTGGAACACCGATGGTTCTTGCGATAGGTAGCCCATCCCGAGCCGGGCGTGTCGATACATCGGGAGCCCGGTCACCTCGGTGTTGTTGAAAATCACCCGGCCCTCGTCCCGATCGATCATGCCGATAGTCATCCGGAAGGTGGTCGTCTTTCCTGCCCCGTTCCGACCAAGGAGCCCCACAATCTCTGAGTGCTCCACTTCAAGGGACACGCCATTGACCACGGCTCGTCCGCCGTAAGACTTCTTTAGATTAATCGCTTCGAGCAATGCCATGTGCCAAGTTTAGCACCCCCGACCTATGGGCATCCGGCTGAAAACATGTTCAAGAATGCACTAATATCAAAGAAATCAAACACCCCATCGCCACTGAAGTCAGCGATAGCATCCCCAGCAGCAAATGCGCTCAGGAAAAAACTGATATCGAAGAAATCAAGCAAACCATCTCCAGTAAGATCAGCTGTGCACACAAACTCAACCTGATACTCAAAGGCACCCATATCAACCACCGGGGACAGATTTGGTCCTGTGTCGGGTGTGTTTGGATCGTCGACAAACCTATTCAATCCCTCAAAATCCGACACAACACCTGCTTGAACCAGCGCATTACTCGCCGAATCGATCGCGGGTGATCCTGTTTGCAATCGATAGTTACCAGCCGTGGCATCTACGAACATCGGATTCTCCTCGTGGCTCCCCGGAAACCCATTCGGGTTTGGAGGATCCTCTCCGGGAACCGCGGTCAGCAAACCTTGCATACAGCTATATTCAACATCCGCCCCCTCGTTCTGCATCCGAGACACAGGCAACGGGTCCTCACCGCAGCAGGGTTGAGGCGACAAGTTTCCCCACAACACCGAGTTCCGGATCAGCCCTTGCCCGGCAACGACACCGGCACCAGACTTATCTGATACGTTGTCAACAATCGTGCACTGATCAATACTTGCGGTCGCAAAGCCATTGACAAAGATCGCCCCCCCAAACCCACTGGCAATATCGGGAACATCACTCGGGCAATCAAATCCACCACACGTCCCGGCAGCTACAGCGCGATTGCCCGAAAAAACAGACTGCACAATCTCAATATCTCCCGCACTGTAAATCCCACCACCAATGTTCGTGTACCCATTGACAAACGAACAGTTCTCGATATACGCCCCATCCCCGAGCGCCGCGATTGCCCCACCAACAACCGCGTTTCCGAAGGTCCCGTTGTGCCAGCCGGAGTTGCTTGTAAAAGAAGTCCCGATCACCGTGAGCACGACCCGGTCGCTTGAATAAATACCCCCACCGTTGCCCGTTGCCCAGTGGCCCTGATCAACAGAATTAAAGCTGAACTTGCTGTCATAGACACTTAATGCTTGGCCGGGCATGCCCTGAGACACCGTCGAATAAATCCCGCCGCCCTCACCAGAACGAGCCGAGATGTTACTGATAAACCGGCACCCGTCAAACACCGGGCTCCCGTCTTGAACATACACACCTGATCCAATCCTTGCTACATTGTTACGGATCGTGCAATCTACAATCGTCGGGCTCGAATCAAGCAGATACATCCCCCCGCCCGCACCACCAAGACCAGCAAACCCGCCATCCCCTCCATACCCATCGCGGATAATAAACCCATCAACCACCGAGCCCGGCCCAACCCCATGAGCCTCGATGACATGAAGCACCGAGATTGATGCGCCACTCAGCGTAGTGAGATGAACCGCTGATTCACGCTGACTGCGGAGTGTTTCTGATCCATCAAAGCCCCCGTAGATTGCCACACCGTCTCGGAGCAGAATCCCCGCACTCTCGCTCCCTTCCACCGGAATGTTGGGTTGGTATGTTCCTTGACGTACCCAGACCTCGTCGCCTGCATCCGACGCGTCAATCCCTGACTGAACATCCCGGAAGGCCGAGCCCCAACTCGTCCCGTCGCCGCCCGAAGACGCACCAGCACTTACATGCCACACGGAACCCGCGGACGCCAACCCTGAAACCATTACCAGCACACAAATCATCGAAACACAAAGCTTCATCTCAGTCTCCAGAATTCAGCCTACCTCACCCGGCATCGACACCAAGCATCGCGAAACGATTCGCCAACACATAATGCAATGCACATGCCAACTCAAAACCCCCGTCATCAGCAGATAACTCCCAAATAATCACTGACTTATCTTCTATTGGTTACGCCTGGCCAAGAGCAATGGCCAATAGAAACCGATATAGGAACCCGCTTCACGCTCTGAGTCGATCAGATCGCGCAACTCTCATACAAGACAATCAGAGCAACTCGCCGCATACTGGTACAGAAACGAAACTGAGAAATCTACACCCCCGCCCCAACCGCACAGGAGTTCCGCATGCGATCCACTCAATCAAAACCAGTTGCTTTTTTGATGATCCCCCTTGCCGCCATCTCGACAGCAAACGCCGAGGTGGCCTACAGCCAGACACTCGCCGACCTCGACTCCACCGATTTCGGATACTTCAGCCATGCAGAACCCAGAGCAACCCGAAACTTCAAGCACGCCGACAACTTCCAACTCTCAGCAACCACCCAGATCAACCAGGTCAACTGGTGGGGCATGAGCGAAGAAATTGCCACAGCAGGCCTCGAAAACTTCGATACTTTCCAGATCGAGTTCTACACATCGCTCACCAACAACAACGGACGCATCAAACCCGATGTCCTCATCGGCTCAGAATCATTCGATATCAGCCAAACCAACACCGTTGACACGGGACACCGAACCGCAAACGGCGCGATCAAATACAGCCACCAGATCACACTCGATTCGGCGGTTGCATTCGATGCCGACACCACCTACTGGATTTCAATCAGCGCCCGCTCAATCGACGGCTCGGGCGACGCCTGGCAATGGCTCGATTCTGATTTCCTCGACGGCGCCTCAAGCAGTTGGACCTACGCAACCAGCCGATGGCTCGCGCTCCAAGACACCGACAGTAGATCGG
>Ga0209345_10000091_pt1 | contig 128003 bp, 120 predicted proteins | sample Cruoilmetagenom7_FD_187294 | JGI IMG/M metagenome (GOLD analysis project Ga0209345, IMG submission 187294) | Oil polluted marine microbial communities from Coal Oil Point, Santa Barbara, California, USA - Sample 7 (SPAdes) (version 2) | ecosystem: Environmental > Aquatic > Marine > Oil seeps ... | reverse complement strand
CTGACAATGGTGTTGGTGTTGTTGGTATGGCTCCTGGCGTTCCGATGCACATCATCAAAGTATTCAACGCTTCAGGTTGGGGGTACTCATCTGACTTGGCTTACGCGGCAGAAAAATGTACGCAAGCAGGCGCTAACATCATCACCATGTCTCTTGGTGGTGGCGGTGCTAACTCAACTGAAGAGAATGCATTCAACACTTTCACCGATAACGGTGGTTTAGTATTGGCAGCAGCGGGTAACGACGGTAACAATGTTCGTTCATACCCAGCGGGCTATAAATCAGTGATGATGGTTGGTGCTAACGATGGCAACAACAACATCGCGAGCTTCTCTCAATTCCCATCAAACACTAAAACTTCTGGCCGTGGCGGTAACGCGACGACTGAAACGCATGATGGTTATGGTGTTGAAGTCACTGCCGGTGGTGTTGATACCTTGTCAACTTACCCAGCTGGCGGCGCGACTATTGCCAGCCTGACCGTTGATGGCGTGGGCGTTCCTACGGCAGCAACGGATAATACTGGTTCTGTGTCTGGTGCAACTTACTTCATGGGAACTGGCGAAGCAGTTGATTCTGGCGCGAACGGTAAAATCTGTGTGATTGACCGTGGCAACATTTCTTTCGCAGACAAAATCAATAACTGTGGCACTTCAGGCGGTATTGGTGCGGTTGTCATCAATAACGTAGCTGGCGAAGGCGTTATCTACATGGACATTACTGGTGTTACGACTAACATCCCAGCAGTGGGTACGGCCTTTGAAGATCGCTCCGCTATCGTTGGCGCAACAAATGCCAGCATCAGCTCGGGGGCAAGTGACTATGGTTACATGAGTGGTACCTCAATGGCGACTCCAGCAGTAGCCGGCGTGGCAGCTCTAGTATGGTCAAATCACCCAACTTGTACTGGTACTGAAATCCGTGAAGCGTTAAAAGCAACTGCGGAAGATCAAGGTACAGCAGGTCGTGATGACTACTTCGGTTACGGTATCGTGAAAGCAAAAGCTGCTAGCGATTACATTACTGCTAATGGTTGTGCCGGCGGTGATCCAACAGATCCAACGGATCCTCCACCAGCAGGTGATTTAGAAGCAAGCGGTAGCCGTTCTAAAGGTGGCGGTCAGCTAGATCTAGTTTGGAGTGGTTTCTCAAGCTCTAATGTTGACATCACTTTGACTTCAGGTGGCGCTACGGTACTACAAGATACTCAAGTAAATGATGGTGCAGTATCTTACTCAGGTGCTGACAAGAGAGCGACTTACACAGTGACTATTTGCGAGTCTGGCACAACAACCTGTGCAGCTTCATTCCAATTATAATAATAATCTATTGTAAGTTTGAGCCCCGCTTCGGCGGGGCTTTTTTGTGCTTAAAAGATGCGTAAATGAAAAATATTCAATGCAAATATGCATTAGCAAAACTTATTGGTAAGACCTCTATGCAAAATGTCAGAATTTGTTTGATTGTATCCGTTTATGTTGATATAAGTACTTTGCTTTCATTAGAAAAAATAATGTTTGAGAGCAGATCTTTTAACATAAATTATATACACACTAAGGGGTAGGTATATGAAAAAAACACTAATAGCTAGCGCTGTTGGTATGGCCGTCGTGTCATTCTCAGCTACGGCAACTCAACCAACCTATTCATCAAACGATGAATTAAACGTTCAGAATCGTTGTATCGTCAGTTTCCATGATTCGGTTGATGGTTCTCAGGTTAAGGGCCTTGCTAAAGGTATGGCACAACGCGCCAATGCATCTATTCGCCACGTCTATCAAAACTCGATCAAAGGTTTCACTGTTAATGCACCATGCCATGCAGCAGAAAAAGCCTTTGGCGGTGACATGAATGTGAAAAGCATGAACCCTGACGGTGTTGTCAGTGTCAGCTTTAAAGGTAAGCCAGGCGGCGGCGGTGGTGGCGGTGGCCAGACAACGCCATGGAGTGTGACTCGCGTTGGTGGACCAGTAAGCGGTTCAGGCTACACAGCCTGGGTAATCGATACCGGTATTGATGTTGATCACACCGACTTAAATGTTGATGCAAACCGCGGTTTTTCTGCCTTTACATCAGGTCGCGATTCAGGTGTTGATGATGGTAACGGTCACGGCACGCACGTAGCGGGCACTATTGCAGCACTCAATAATACGCAAGATGTGGTTGGTGTTGCTGCTGGTGCGACTGTGGTTCCTGTCAAGGTTCTAGACTCTCGCGGCTCAGGTTCTTATTCGGGCGTAATCGCTGGAGTTGACTATGTAGCTGCAAACGCAAATTCAGGCGATTGTGCCAACATGAGTTTGGGTGGGCCGGTTAGTCAGGAGCTTGACGATGCGGTTAAAGCTGCGGCGCAAAGCTCAGGTGCTTATTTCGTATTGGCGGCGGGCAATGATGGCGACCATGCCAGTAACCATTCTCCAGCGCGTGCTAATGGCAATCGTGTCTACACCATCTCAGCGACTGACTCAAACGACAATATGCCGTCATGGTCAAACTATGGTAATCCACCAGTAGATTATGCTGCACCAGGTGTGAGCATTCTTTCATTGCGTGCTGGCGGCGGTACTACAACCATGTCAGGTACTTCAATGGCGTCACCAGCTGCTTGTGCTGTGATCATGATGCGCAACGGTAACCCATCAACCGATGGCACAGCCGGCAATGATCCAGACGGCAACCCAGATCCAATCATCCATCTATAGATAAGTTTGGATATTTTGGGGTAGGTAGAGGCGTTCTTAATCGAACGCCTTTTTTTATGCATGAAATAAAAGTAAATCAGATAGGAAAAGTGTTCATTAAAAAAATCTGAGAGAAATGGCAAATGCTACAAAAAGCTACAAAAGTAGACGTTTTTGTAAAGCAATTGGACACTATTGGCATTATATAAAGTTATTGGTTTGTCCAGTTCTCAATATTTAAAATAATGCTTGCGGCATTTAAAATCGATTGCTATAAAAATCTAATCTGCTCAGTTGAATGTTATTTGAGCAGAGATTCATACAATAAATTAATAGAGCAATTCACAAATCCTAAGGGGTAGGTATATGAAAAAATCTCTAGTCGCAAGTGCCGTTGGATTAGCGGTCCTTTCAACATCTGCAATGGCGGTTGAGCCAACGTTCTCATCAAATGACGAACTCAATGTTCAAAACCGTTGTATTGTCAGCTTCCATGACAACATTGATGCATCACAGGTTAAAGGCCTTGCCAAAGGTATGGCGCAACGCGCTAGCGCATCTGTACGCCATGTTTATCAAAACTCAATTAAAGGTTTCACTGTCAATGCACCATGCCACGCAGCAGAAAAAGCGTTTGGCGGTGACATGAATGTGAAAAGCATGAACCCTGACGGCGTTGTCAGCGTCAGCTTTAAAGGAAAGCCAGGCGGTGGTGGTGGTGGTAACACTGGCCAAACAACTCCGTGGAGTGTGACACGCGTTGGTGGTCCTGTTAGCGGTGCTGGTTACACGGCCTGGGTTATTGATACCGGAATTGATGTTGACCACGGTGATCTGAATGTAGATGCAAGCCGCGGATTTACGGCATTTACAAAAGGGAAGGATGCCTCTGTAGATGATGGTAATGGCCACGGTACTCACGTAGCGGGCACAATTGCCGCACTCAATAATACGCAAGATGTGGTTGGTGTTGCTGCAGGTGCTACGGTAGTCCCGATCAAAGTATTAGACTCGCGTGGCTCAGGTTCTTATTCGGGCGTAATCGCAGGTATTGATTACGTAGCAGCCAATGCAAACTCAGGTGACTGCGTCAATATGAGTCTGGGTGGCCCGGCTAGCTCGGACGTTGACAATGCAGTAGAAGCAGCTGCGCAAGGTTCAGGTGCTTACTTCGTTGTTGCAGCTGGCAATGATGGCGATCACGCAAGCAATTACTCGCCAGCGCGTGCCAGTGGTAGTCGCGTTTATACCATTTCAGCGACCGACTCAAACGACAACATGCCTTACTGGTCAAATTATGGTAATCCGCCAGTAGATTACGCTGCACCGGGTGTTAGCATTCTTTCTACTAAGAAAGGTGGCGGTACAACAACCATGTCGGGTACTTCCATGGCCTCACCGGCAGCCTGTGCGGTGATTATGTTGAAAAACGGTAATCCATCAACTGATGGCACAGCCGGCAATGATCCAGACGGTAACCCAGATCCGATTATTCATCTGTAAGGGTGCTGTCTAGAAGAAACAATAACTAACGGATAGACAGGCTCCGGCCTGATTAAGCGCTCCTCGGAGCGCTTTTTTTATACACCGGATATAAACGTGGAGTTATAGAATGGGATAACGCTTATGGCTAACCTATATTATGAATTCAGATCTGGTAGGGGCGGGCCAATGTGCCCGCCCTAATCAGAAATAGGATAGGGAAGTCAGTCCCAGCGGCGGGTCTGCCCCTTTGGGTTTAACTCAATCTATGAATTAAAAGAGAGCTGGGATTTATTATATTCATCCCAGCCTACCCGTCACCGCTCTTAAATGGAGTTAGATTACTGTTGCGGCTTTTGTTGATTTGTTGGTGCTGCGCCATACATATCTTGCGCTCGTTGATATAGCACCCAGCTGGTGAAAATATACTTGTCACCTGACACGGGTTTCTGACCACGGTGAGTGTGGGTAAAACCAGCGGGGAAGATAACCAGCGAGCCTTGCTCAGGTTTACTTTTAATTTGCTGATAGAAGAATTCTGTTTCGCCACCTTCCTCAACATCGTTCAAATAAAACATCCACACTAAACTACGGTGCAAACTGTCCTGATGCGGATCGGTTGGATGGGGATAATGTTCAGAATGCCAATGGAAGTAACCGCCTTGACCTTTATCATATTTCTGCATATTGACAGGACCGAGACGGTAAACTGCTTTGATAAATTCACCTAAACTGGCGTCATCCATTTTTTCAACATCAACATAGCTAAGGTTTTCCATTTCGCCATCCTTATTTTGATACTGTAGCGAAATAGCTCCAGCCAGCAGGAAAGGGTATTGACGAACGTAATGAATTAAGCCGCGTAGGACAACATTTTGCAAATGCAGCATTTCGTCCTGCCATTCATCAGGAAAACTGGTGCAGGTGATATCAGTACTATTCTTTTTTATTTTATCGACGCCTGCGCCGGTTTGGCCTTGATGTCTGTGTTCGCTTTGTTCGAATTTTTCGATGCAGCGCTGACAGAACTCAGGATCTAATGCTTGCTTGTAAATATTTATAAAACTGGACATACCAATATAACCCCATTTTTAAAATTGATGTTGGTCTTTTATTAATCAAAGTTGCCATAGACTAGTATAGTAGGTAAATTGTTGCCAGTCCTTTTTTGTAGTACATAATGACACAACTCAAATAACGGTATAAATGATGAAAAGAAGAAAGTTTATTGGAGCTTTGGGTGCTGGTGCGGCAGTCGCTGGTTTGGCTGCGTGCGGCGGTGCGCCAACTGAATGTGCTGATGGCCAAAAGGTGGTCAAGAGTGGTGAAAAAATCAAATGGACGATGGTGACCACTTGGCCAAAAAACTTTGCCGGTTTAGGCGAGGGTGCTGAATACCTGGCGGAGTTGATCGGCAAGTTAAGCGGTGGCCGAATGGAGGTCAAAGTCTACGGAGCCGGTGAATTAGTGCCAGCTTTGCAGGTCTTTGAAGCTGTGGCAACCGGCGCTGCACAAATGGGTCATGGCGCAGCGTATTACTGGTCAGGTAAATTGTCGATGGCACCCTTTTTTGCAGCAGTTCCTTTTGGACTGAATGCTCAGGAAATGAACGGCTGGTTACTGCATGGTGGCGGTATTGAGTTGTGGCGTGAACTGTATGCTCCGTTTAATTTGATTCCAGAACCGGCGGGCAATACCGGCGTACAGATGGCGGGTTGGTTTAATAAAGAAATCAATTCTATCGATGATATTAAAGGGTTAAAAATGCGTATTCCGGGGCTGGGTGGGGAGGTCTGGAAACGCGCGGGCGGTATTCCAGTCTTGATGCCTGGCAGCGAAGTCTTTACCTCGTTGGAAACCGGCGCGATTGATGCTGCGGAATGGGTTGGCCCTTATAACGATCTGGCCTTCGGTTTATTTAAAGCAGCAAAATATTATTATTATCCAGGCTGGCAAGAGCCGGGTTCAACATTAGAAGCGCTGATCAATAAAGAAGCCTTCGAAGCGTTGCCGCAGGATCTCCAGGATGTCGTTCGTCATGCCTGTCGAGTCACCAATGCTGACATGCTGGCTCATTTTACTGCGGAAAATAATAAAGCATTGCAGACATTAGTGAATAAGCATGGAGTGCAACTCAAAGAGTTACCCAAAGATGTGCTCAATGAATTACAGAAAGTGTCTAATACCATGATTGAAGAGCAGGCCAAAACAGAACTGGACCAGCGAATATTGCAATCGTTTAAAAGCTTCAGAGATCAGGCCAAGAGCTGGCATAAGGTTTCAGAAGTTAGCTATTACCAAGGCAGACTGTAAGCACGACATAAAAAAAGAAAAGGCGCCGTTTGGCGCCTTTGTTTATTTTAAAGAAAATCGGTGAGTTTGTGAGCGGAGTTTTCGAGCCATACCAAGGTTCCATCCTGTAGAAATAATAATAGAAACATTTTGAAAGAGCTGAGTCTGAGGATGTTCCTTGATTAAATCTGCAATTTGTTTCGCTGCTTTATCTAGTTCAATGTCTGTATCAAAGCTATGAATTGTCATGACAAGATTTTTTTGTTTGACGCCACCCATAGAAGGATGTGGAGAAACGTTAATACTTACAGACGTGACGAGATGATTGGTCTCATTTTCAAGATGAGGTATGAGAGTGTCAAACTGATTAATCACCGCTTGTTTGTGTTGATGTCGACTAAAAGACAAAGAAAAAACAATGAGAAGCAGCGGAATAATTGCCAAGTAGTGCCATTTCCAGAATGGAGTTGTCGGTTGTTTTTCTACGGAATCATTCACCACCATCGTACCTACGGCATAATCGTGCAGCATACGACGACTAGGGCGATTAAATATAAATAAGTAACTTGAGATAATAAAAACAAAACTGGATAACAGGGTAATCACAAAATCTATAATGCTAAAAGGGGTTACCCAAAAAAGAATGATTGCCGAAACATAAAAAGGAAGATCTAAAACGGTATAGCGAAGAAACGCTCGTCCTAATGAAAGATAACCGCCCTGCTGATCCGTAACTCTGATATCAAGAAGAGACTTGCCAATAGTCTGACCGCGTAAAATATTACTGTAGCCCACTGTGAAATAACTGGCTGATATAACAAAGCCGATAAAAAGAGCGTAATAACCAAAGGAAGAAAAAAAGTCAAAAAGATAAATTCCGATTAACATTAATAACAACGTTAATAGAAGAGCATCAATAAGATAGGCAATAGTTCTGCGCCAGAAGCCCGCATAAAAGGGTTGTGATTTGAGATCGAAAACGTCAGTTTTACCAGAAGCTTCACGCAGAGAAATTTCGGCAGTAAGCACCTGATAATTATCAGGGAAGCGATTTATATCAAGTATATCCAATGCCTGGAGAAGTTCGTAATAGCTGTATTTACTGTAGTCGATCGTTTGCATAATTTATATCACCGATTGTATTGTCACGGGTTGTTCCATCAAAATGGACATTACATTCTCTGCTTCCTTTGCATCACCGCTGGTAAAGTAGTGAACGTATTCCTGATCTTTAAAGTTGAGTAAGTTATTCTCAGCGAGAACCCTGGTTAGGTGTAAAGAGACCGCATCAGCGGTATGAATAATATGGAGCTCCTGGTTACCGGCAACTTGCTGAGAGGAAATTTTCCGCATCAGTGGAGCTAGAAAAGGGTAATGAGTACAGCCTAATACTAGCACATCGACATGCTCATCTATCATCGGCTGCAGATATTTTTCGACTAACTGGAATGCTTTTAGACTGGTTAAATCACCTTCCTCAACCAGTTCCACAAACCCTTCACAGGAAGACTCAAACACTTTTTTATCTTTGGCATATTCTGCTAGCAGTTTTTGGTAACGTTCGCTTTTAAGAGTGTTGTCTGTTGCGAAAACACCGATTCTACCCGCGCGGGTAGCCAGTGCCGCGGGCTTGATCGCAGGTTCCATGGCGATGATAGGAATATCGAATTCACTGCGAAGCCATTCAGCCATTACCGCGGTTGCTGTATTGCAGGCAATGACCATCGCTTTGGCGCCTTGCTTGATAAAAAAATCAGCTATATGGGAGCAGCGTTTATGCAGAATCTCCTTGGGCAAACGGCCATAAGGCGCGTAGGCAGAATCTGCTACATACAGTAGGTTTTCGTTAGGCAAATGTTCGCGGATAGACTTTAGAATTGATAAGCCACCAACGCCTGAATCAAAAACACCAATCGGTGCATTACTCATTATCATGCACCTCAATTAACCGCTGACATAAGCGGGTAGCCAGGTAGCTAAAGACGGCCAGGCAGCAATCATAGCCAACACCAGTATCTGGATAACAATAAACGGTATCACACCACGGTAGATTTGTGAGGTGCGGATACTTTTGGGTGCAACACCACGCAAATAGAATAAGGCAAAACCAAACGGTGGTGTTAGGAATGAGGTCTGCAGGTTAATAGCGATTAAAATTCCCAGCCAGATTGGATCGGCTCCCATCATCAATAACACAGGGCCGACAATCGGCACTACCACAAAAGTAATTTCAATAAAGTCCAGAATGAAGCCAAGCAAGAACATGACCAACATGATAATTAATAATGCGGTGAACAATCCGCCCGGCAAGTCAGCGAAGAATTGCTGAATCAGGTCATCGCCGCCATACATTCTAAACACTAGCGAGAAGATGGAGGCCCCAATTAAAATCAGGAACACCATGCTGGTGGTTTTAACGGTGGAGCGCATAACATCCAGCAAGCGTGAAAAGGTTAACTGGCGTCGTAAAATTGCTAACAGGATAGCTCCCAGCGCACCAATAGCGGCAGCTTCCGTTGGTGTGGCGATACCATAAAGAATGGAACCCAAAACAGCAACGATCAGGAGTAAAGGCATTGATAGATTAATCAGAGCTTTCCAGATAACGCTACGCATATCGACCTTGTCATCGAACTCAATAGCCGGAGCGGCGTCTGGTCTGCGCCAGGCTACAAAAGCAATATACAGCATATAACCAACCACCAGAATCATGCCCGGAATCACGGCACCCATAAAGAGATCGCCAATGGAGGCTACTTGATCGGTTTGCAAGCCAAGACTCTTGGCTTCGGTCATGGCATTAGCAAGCACGTCGCCCAACAGGACTAAAACAATCGAAGGTGGAATGATTTGGCCAAGTGTCCCCGAGGCGCAAATAACCCCGGTTGCCAGCTCAGGCTGATACCCGCGCTTAATCATCGCAGGTAAAGAGAGTAAACCCATTGTCACCACTGTGGCACCAACAATGCCGGTGCTTGCAGCCAGCAACATACCAACAATAGTCACCGCAAAACCCATGCCGCCGCGTAACTTGCCAAACAGGGTTGCCATCGAATCCAGAAGATCTTCAGCAATTTTAGTTCGCTCCAGCATCAAGCCCATAAAGATGAACAGCGGCACTGCAATCAGAGTACTGCGCTCGGTAATTTTATAGAGACGGCCAGGCAAAAAGTTAAGCTGTATGGGATCGATCATTCCGGTACTGGCACCAATCGCAACAAAAATTAAGGACACGCCAGCTAAAGACAGGGCAACCGGATAACCCCATAGCAGAACCAGGCAGACCGATAAGAAAAGCAGCAATGGCATTAAGGTAAATAAAGTATCAGCCATGATGCAGCTCCTTATCATCTGTCACTTGCGGAGCGGCTGCAGTGTCTTCCTCGGCACCATGCGGCAAAGCTTTCCAGCCTAATAAATAGGCGAGGTTATGTAAAAACTGAGCGATGCCTTGAATGATTAAGGTGATTGGCAACGCCAACAAGATCGTTTTCAGGAGGTAAAGGTAGGGCAGACCACCGGGTTGACTGGAACCTTCTTTAATCTTCCAGTTAAAGATTACGTAATCCAGGCTATAAACAATCAGGAAAATGCATACCGGCAGCAACAAGACCAAAAAACCCACCATATCAACCAGTGCCTTGGTGCGGTGTGAAAAGCGATGATAAAACACATCAACCCGGACATGATCGTGATGCTTTAAGGTATAGGCCGCGCCGAGCATGAACACGATGCCATGCATGTAAGTGACGGACTCTTGTAGTGGAATGGCGCTAAAACCAAAAATGTTACGAAGGACCAATACAGCGACCACGACCAGCACCATAAACAGAGTCAGCCAGCTGATTAGCTTGCCAGTCCATTCAGTAAAACTTTCGAGGATATGTATTAGCGCAAGAATAGGGCGTTTGACCATAATCCTGACTCTTAAATTTATGTTTATTAAGCACTAAATGAAAATTTAGGCACGGCTTATCCACAGGTTTGAATAAATATTAACAAACCCGCATATTAATAAGGTTCTTTTAATTGGCTTTGTAACAGCCTGAAAATACTGAGAAAATTGATGAAGGATAGATTCCCCAAAACCTATATAGGTATATTATTATGTATTTCTCAGTTTCCCCCAAAAGTTTTCACCAATGTTATCCACAGAAATACTCACCTTGTGGATAAAAAATAAGCAAAAACTCAGGCTGATAAAGATACTCCAAAACAGCCCAAAGATCCAATAGCTGAGAATCTAAAAATTTACATTTAGAACCAACTTTATACATAGAGTAAATATCGTGATAGAAGTAATGGGAATAAAATGATTAGCTCAGCGTTAAACAGTCGAAATGAAGAGTTTTTTGGGCCGATTGTCTGCTAACAGAATAGCGGAAGAAAGCGCCAGGAATATAAAGACAAAGGAAAAAGAGGAGAATCTTATGCAATCAACAGTGAAGAGTGCTTTACTGAGTTTGGCGATCATAGCCAGCCCTATGGCTATCGCCGATAGCGTTCAAAAGAACATCCAGGAGAACACCAAAGGAACAGCTGAACCATTAACCGAGCAAAGCGAGCAGCAATTAGATCGCTATTTTCACCGATTAGCCGGTGAGAACCGATTCCTGGGAACCGCCGTTATCTACCAAGACACAACACCGGTCTACCAAATAACCATCCAGCCCAGTAAAAAAGCGAAAAAAGGATGGAGAACCAGCGTAGATCACGATCTTAAATACAAAATCGGCTCAATCAGCAAAACCTACGCCTCTGCGATTATTTTCCAGCTGATCGAAGAAGGAAAACTAACGCTCGACACCAAGCTGTCCGACTTTTACCCCAAAGTAAAGAACGCCGACAAAATCACCATCAAGCATCTGCTCAATCATCAATCCGGAATTTTCAACTACACCAGCGAACCAGACTTCATCAACTATGTGTATCTTCCAAAAGATAAAGACTTCCTGTTGGCTAAAATTGAATCCTTCGACTCCGACTTTGAGCCGGGCGAAAAAGCAGAATACAGCAATAGTGGTTACTTACTGCTTGGGTTCATTGCAGAAGACATTGAAAAGAAACCTTACTCTGAAATTATCGAGGAGCGTATTAGCAAGCCCTATAACCTGAACAATACCTACTACGGTAGCGACATTAAAGAAGGCAACGGCGAAGTGCATTCCTACGAATACAAAGGACAGTGGGGCAAAATGGCGCAATGGAACATGAACATTCCGGGAGCTGCCGGAGCACTGGTCTCAAATGCTGACGATCTGAATCAATTCATCAACCTGTTATTCGACGGCAAAGTCATCACCAAAGACAGCCTCAAAACCATGACCACCATGGACATGAAATATGGCCTTGGTATTTTCGAAACCAGCTATGGCGAGGAAGACGACAAGCTCGAAGGCTATTGGCACAATGGCGGTATCGAAGGCTTTAGAACGCATCTTGCTTATTACCCAGAAAAAGATTTAAGCGTCGTCCTATTATCTAATGCCCTACGTTACGACATGCGCGAAATCTACGAAGCCATGCTCGACGCTTATCATGGAAAAACCGTGGCCGAACCAGAGTTCGACAAACCCATTGAGCTAAGTAAAGAACAACTGGAACCATTAGTCGGCGACTACAGCAGCGACACCTTCCCGCTGGATATCACACTCAGCATCAAAGATGGCCAGCTTTATGCCCAGGCAACCGGACAGGGAGCATTCCCGCTAACCGCCTACCCAGACGACAAGTTTGAATACATCGAAGCGGGTATCGAAATGCGCTATGACCGCGACATCGATCAGTTTCTATTGATCCAGGGCGGACAAGGCTACGCCTTCACAAAACAAGGCGCAAAAAAACACCAAAGCTTTGAAGTACCAGCGGCAGTGCTAGAACAATACGTTGGAGTATACGGCGCCGACGACTTCCCGCTCGATCTCGAAATCCGAGCAAGAGAAGGCAACCTTTACGGACAGGCCACCGGCCAAGGCGAATTCCCGCTAACCGCCGAAAGCGAAACCCGCTTCCGCTTTAAGCTGGCCGGAATCGTCATCAACTTCGAAGCCGACAAAAACCAGCTCACCATCACCCAGCACGGCAAAGACACGGTGCTAACTAAAAAGTAATGTCCTTCTATTGTCACCCCGTGGTACCAAAGGCACTTCCTTCGGTCGCTCACCACGGGGCCAGTGATTCTTATTTAGGGAAACTGCGCTCGCCCACATGAATACCAAGTGCAACATATTGTGGTAGGGGCGGGCCAATGTGCCCGCCCTTTAATTTTTTCATCCCGCTCGAAATCAGACGACTGAAGGAAGTGCCCTCGGGTAAGTCCATGTCTCTGTAACTCAAAGGCATACAGCATCGACTAACCTGACCAGCTTATTCGACTTGCAGTTAAGGCTCTTCGAATATATGATTCGTATACATATCGTATACATGGTTGATGCTATGGGAATCGTGAAAATCAATGATGATCTACATGAAGAAGTTCGCAAAGCTAGCTCAGTGATGGTTCGCTCCATCAATGCACAGGCTGAATATTGGATGAAGCTAGGTATGCTTGCCGAAGCTAACCCGACTCTATCCTTTAATCAAATTATGCGTGAGCAAATGAAGCACGCTGAGGTTGATATCAGGAAGATTGTCGGTGTCTGAGGTCATACTGAAAAGCGCGGAAGACCTGCAACTGATGCGAGAGTCCGGGCGGCTCCTTGCATCGGTATTTAATTATCTTGATAACCAGGTAACGGCTGGTATATCCACAATGGATATCAATAATCTGGCCGAGCGCTACATCGTTGATCATCTAAATGCTCGTCCAGCCAGCAAGGGCCAATATGGTTACCAGTATGTGCTCAACACCTCAGTCAATCATGTGGTGTGCCATGGCGTTCCTTCGGATACTGAGAAATTAAAAACGGGTGATATCCTCAATGTGGATATCACGCTGGAAAAAGGCGGCTTTATTACTGACTCCAGCAAAATGTACATAATTGGCGATGTGCCACCATTTGCAAAGCGCTTGGTTGATGAAACCTACGAAGCCATGTGGCAAGGTATAAGAGTAGTTAAGCCTGGTGCGACATTGGGTGATGTTGGTCACGCGATACAGAAACATGCCATAAAACACGGATACTCGGTTGTCCGCGAATACTGTGGTCATGGCATCGGTCGAGAAATGCACGAAGAACCGCAGGTGTTGCACTATGGCCAGCCAGGAAAGGGGCTGACTTTGCGAGAAGGCATGACATTCACCATTGAGCCGATGATCAACCAAGGAAAGGCAAAAGTAAAACTGAAGAAAGATGGCTGGACAGTTGTAACAAGTGATAAAAAATTATCAGCACAATGGGAACACACAATTGCCGTAACCTCCAATGGCTATGAAGTACTTACACTAAGAGATGAGGAACGTATTTAACAGTGATCGCTATCGTCTCCGCTTCCTCTATTGACTTGTAAACAGCCAACAATACTAATAAAGTCATACGAATCAATTTGCGTAATAAAAATATTAATAATTAATGAAAGATCACACTCCATATCAAGAAAGACTCAAGAGAATGCCTGACTTCGTCGTGGAGTATGAGATTGATCTATGCGAAGAACTAAAAGAAATAAAGTTGGAACAAGGCATGCGAATAGATTTCCTGTACGACGGAGATGATCCTCAAGTTGAGGGCGTGCATATGATATGGCCAGAGCTACTTGATGAGAAGAATGAGATTGTTCTGGAAGTAACACAAAGCAATATCGCAAAACAGGGTAAGGCTAATATGTGGGTGGTTGACGAAGCCCGTCGGCCATATCACGCTAAGCGAATAAAAATAGGCACAAAAGGTATTTGGTGGCGAGGTGGTCGTATAGCTTATGTAACTGTCGTCAATAATGAAGGATTAAAGTGTTAACAAGTAAAGACAGAAATCGTAGGGTACCCCTGGGGCAGGTTCTGCGACGTGACGCATTTCCTTATCACTTGTAAGAAAATCTCAATACTAATATGACCTTACAAACAAATTATTAAGAAAGTGATAACACTTTAATTATGAAGCATAAATTAGCATTAATTAGTATCTTACTCTCTGGATGTACCATTTCAGACCAAGTTGCTAACGAAAATAGCTGTGTACCTTCTAAACCATGGGTAAATGGAAAACCCGTAGCAAATCCAACAGAGATCTTGTACGAGCCAACTGAAAGTGAAAGGTCTGAAGTATTCAAACAAATAACCGATTGGCCAAATTATGGTCTAGAGTTTGGTATAAGAAAACCGATGGCAACTTAGAGCTTTACTCAGAAAAATACTTGGATATGGTGAGCTACGAATTTAAGCTTACCAATGGAAGCTGGAAATTATTAAAAAAACATGAATACATTTTTTTGGTTCACTAGCAGTGTAGGGTGCCCCTAGGGCAGGCTCTGTGTCGTGACGCTCCTTTTTATCGTTTGTAAACAAACAACAAAACTAATAGAGTTTAATTAATATATGAATAATAACTAATTTAAGGTCACCAGAATGAAGATTGTATTATTGATATTGTTATTGATACCACTTGGAATAGATGCAACAACCTATCCTAAGTTATCGCTCGAAAAATTTAACAATATTTCAGATGTTAATGTGATTGTAAAAATAACATCGAAGGAAGTATCTAAAAATTCAGAAAACGAATATTGTGACCGTATTGGTCGCGGACAAGTCATTGAGCTTTTTAAAGGGCCTAAAAATGTGGAGGTTATTTCCTTTAACATTTATAAGGGTATGGAAGTTGGTGAATATTACCACCTCATGTTAAAGGACACTTCTTCTAAAAAATCCTATAAGACCACAACTAATAGTGAAATGATGGAAGATGAGCGAAGAGAGCAGGAAAGGTGCTTATCGGCAAAAAAGCCAGATTACACTATTTTAATGGAAGGGATTGGTAGTACTAAAGTAGATCTAGACGTCAAAGGGACCTTAGAAAATGCGATGATTTCATATAGTAACAACTGGGTTGTCCCACCTGAAAGTATTACGGTGAAAGTTATTTCAGAAGGTTGGGACGGCCGAGCAGAAGTAAGATATACAGATCTCGTTGAATATTTAGAATCTCAAAATACTAAATGAACAAAAATAGTTGGCAATCGCTAATGCGCGCTATGGGTATTCCTCCTTCAATCGAGTGCTTTGAAAAACTCAAGAAAGCTTATTCCGAAAAGCATCGATTTTACCACACGGCCAAACATATAGAAGCAATGCTCAATCATCTAGACTCAACCGTTGAACTATCAGAGCACCCTCATGAACTTGAATTAGCAATATGGTTTCATGATGCCATATACAAACCTTTCTCATCCAAAAATGAACTCGATAGCGCAGAATGGGCTAAAGAATTCCTAACAGATAATAAATACAGTAGCGACGGTGCAGAAAGAGTCTATAACTTGATCATGGCAACCCAGCATAACGTCGAAATAAATAGTGTAGATGAGCAACTGATTGTAGATATTGATCTAACAATACTCGGAGCTTCGCCAACAGTCTACGAGCAGTTTGAACAAAACATTCGAAAAGAGTACAAGTTAGTACCGTCGATTATTTATCGTAAAAAGAGAAAAGAGCTTCTTAAATCATTCTTGTCCAAGCAGAGCATTTATAATCTAGATTACTTTAAAGAGAAATACGAAAATTCAGCAAGACTGAATATCAAGAAAGCAATTGAAGCGTTATAGGTTGCCGATGTTAGCGTAGGGTGCTCTACGACGAATAATCATAACACTTGTAATGAAAGGGCAATACTTATAGAGTTCTAACGAAAGAATTCATACAATAAAATGTCAACCTCACAAATCAGAGATCGATATGGAAGAAACTTGGGCTTCTGGCTCTATAGAACTATTAAGTCATGCTGATTCTCATATTCAGCTTGATACCGCTTTTGATAGCAGGGTAGCGTTCATCAGTGTTGATAATTCAGTTGAAACTTCTATCAGAACATTTTTGTCACTTCCCGAAAAAATATCTGGCGTGAAATTCTCACGAAAGGAAGTAGAGGAAGCCGGAAGTAGCTTTCCTAAGATGGTTGATCTTCTGTTTAGCAAAGCTCGATCAAAGCTAGCAGGGTTGGATGATGGCGATATTGAGCATTACCATCGCATCAGAAATCAGTTATATCATAATGGGACAGGCTTAGGAGTTGATCGCCGATACTTGGATGCTTATAGGCAAATAGCAGCAGTTCTTCTGAATAACTTGTTTGGGGTTGAAACTGAACCGAAAGATAGGGAGGCTACTCTAGAGAATCTTATATTACTCTTTAACGAAGTAGAGATATTGGTTCGTAAAGCATTAGAGGATTCAGGGGGTGGCACGGGTCATACGTTCAAGTGGGAAATGGCTATGCGTGATGGAATATTGGAAATAGAGGATGTTAACCAGCTTACCGAGTTGCGCATGATTCGAAATACCCAGGTACATTCTACGGCAGAAAACATCGATAAAAAACGTATCGAACTGGGGGTCGAGATAGCTAAGAACTTGATCAGAAAACTTAGAGGCTAACAAAGCGTTGAACGTTGCGTTAGCCAATTCAATGATGGAGGTTATCTTTGACTGAGTCAAATGAAGGGAAGGTCAATAGTTTAAATTCGGAGATTGAGAAGTTCGCGGAATCACTGCCATACTGGACGAAATATCTGAGTTCAAAATTGCTAACTGGCACGATAATATCTGATTCTGACATAGATGCAGCATACGAATACCTACTTGAAGATACGGGTTTAAAGTCTATCACTGAAAAACCTAGCATAGTAATAAGTTGTGTGGATGAATTGAGCGAAGGCTTCAAAAAGGATCTTCTATTAACCAGCCTGCAAAACCTCAAAGGTGTAAACGCGCTTGTAGAAAATCAAAGAATAGATTTTTGCCCTCAGGTTACAATTGTTTACGGCGTAAATGGGTCGGGGAAAACAGGTTATACTCGCCTATTGAAGAAGGCTTTTAATAGTCGTTCAACTGAAGAGATTCTGCCAAACATTCATGTCGATAACGGCCGTAGTAATGTATCAGCAGAAATCAGTTTCACATCCGACTCTAAACTTTACTCCCTTGCATACCCAGACCAAAAAAAACAAAATGAATTCAGACAATTTTCAATATTCGATAACAAATGCGTTAATGTACATTTAACCAATAAAAATCAATTCGAGTTCAGGCCAGCCGGTCTGAATTTTTTTGCAAATTTAATTGAAGTCTTAAAAAAAATAGAAGCAAAATTAACTGCCGAAATTGAAAACAAGATCGTTGCAAAGGATTACCCTTCTTTGTTCGATGGAGAATCAGACATCAAAAATTTGCTGAATACCCTTTCATCAAAAACTAACATTAAAAACCTAAAAGAACTAATTCCTATTACAGAAAAAGAGAAAAATAATCGAAGAGAACTTGAAGAGCAAAAGGCAAATCTTCAGGCATTGAAGAAAGATAAAGAGATTGAAGTCTTAAATACATACAAAGCACTTTTAAAGACATTAAAGACATCCATTGCCAACAATAATAAATTTTTCACAGAGGAATCGCTTTCTACAATCAAAACAGCTATATCGGACTGCGTATCGAAAGATGATACCGCTAAAGAAGAGGGTGTCGAGAACTACAAGACTGACATAATAATGAATGTCGGCAGTAAAGAATGGAAAGAATTTATTGCAGCGGCTCAGAGTTTTGCAAAACAACAGAAAAATGCTAATAAGAATTACCCGCAAGGCGATGATTATTGCATTTTGTGCCAACAACCGCTTTCTATTGAAGCGCAGAAACTAATCACATCATATTGGGACTTTATTGAGAGTCAGTCAGAGCAGAATGCGAAAAATGCTCAGGCAGTATTGAACACACATAAGATTATCTATGATGGGTTAAAGTTTGATCTCTTACCCGAAGACAGTGTTTTAACAAGGTGGATGCTTGAAAATTATAAAAAAGAAGCAATCGAAATCAATGAGGACTTGCAAAATCAGAAAGCGTTATCTGGAATAGTAACTTCAGATCTAGCAACAAAGACGGTAAATGATAGGTCAGCAATTCAAATTGATACTGCTCACATCGACACAATAATTCAGAGCATTCAAGATAGTATAAAAAATCTCCAAGAGAATTCCCCAACAGCAGAGATTAAAAGGGTGCAGGGTTTAATCACATATCTTAATCACAAAGAAAAACTTGAGCAGCATATAATTGGCATTGAAGAATATGTTACTAATCTGAAATGGGCTGCTAAAGCGACAAAGGTGAAAGGCCAGATTCCGAAGCGTAGAATCACTGATAAGGAAAAAGAGCTTTCAGGCAAATATTTCAATAAAGCATACATCAGTGCTTTTAACGATGAATGTAAATCTTTAAATTGCGAGATAGGCATCAATGTTTCTCATACAGGATCCGCAGGCACTTCTTATCGACAGTTGTTTCTAAAAGGAAAAGAACCCTCGAAAATTTTAAGTGAAGGGGAGCAGAAAATAATCTCGCTTGCGGATTTCCTTGCAGAAATTAAGCTATCAGAAATAACTTGCGGTGTTATTTTCGACGACCCAGTAACATCACTTGACGATGAAAGAAAATCCCGTATTGCAGAACGGATTGTAGAAGAATCTACAAAGAACCAAGTAGTAGTTTTTACTCATGACTTAGTTTTTGTCTCGACATTGATTTCTGCGTGTTGTGAATTAAAGGTAGACCACGTATGTCACTGGATTGAAAAAAGAGATAATACGCCCGGATATGTGTTTTTAAACAATGCACCGTCTTATGAAAAGGAATATCGTAATTCTGTAATTCCGAGACGCCATTATGTTGAAGCAAATAAAGCAGATTGCCCACCGGCACAGAGAGAATACCTTATAAAGTCAGCGTTCACCGAACTCCGAACTTGTTATGAAGTATTGGTTATAAATGACTTGTTCAATAATGTTGTTCAACGCTTCAATGAACGAGTCAGTGTTGATTCACTTAAGGATGTATACTTTGCTGATGAGTTAGTGACTGAATTGCTTGATAATTTCGGGCAATGCTGCAGATACATGGAAGGACATACTCATAGCGATAAATATGCGTATCAAAAGCCCACAGCGGAAAACCTAAACGCCGAGATAAATCGTTACGACGCCATCAGAACAAAAATCAGGAAGTTAAAAAAAGAAAAAGCATTGAGCACTAAAATGCAGGCTAACTAGGACAGGCACAGCGACGGTTTTTTGTTGCGGCTCTGCCTTCACTACAAAGCCGTGCGTGCTGGCGGTGTCAAGGCAACTGATAATCAAACTCGTAGAAGTGATCCCCATCCTCTATATAAATATTCATCTGCCCAGAAAGTCCTTCTAACTGCCCCACGCCTGAGTCGGGTATGACTTCCAGCGTCAATTTCTCGGCTCCTAATTCCATCACTCCATAATGTTGCAGGACAAAACTTCCCTGTTTCCCATCAAGCAAGCCAACCACCTGCTCTATCGCTACATAACCCGCTGATCCTTTGGTAGGCGTCATGACACTGAGCATTTCACCATTACTGGTGGCGTCTAATGGACCGTTGAATACTTTCTCAATCGACATGCGACGAAAGTTCATGCCATCAGTTCCATTGATGGCAGATTCGATTGGATTAAGGGTGACGGAAAACTGACCTTCTATTTTCATTATTACTCCTTAGTTATAAATTTCTTAATCAAATCTATCGGTAATGGGAAGACGATGGTATTGCTGTTCTCGCCTGCAATTTCTGTCAGGGTTTGCAGATACCTAAGTTGAAGCGCTTCTTCTTTTTGTCCTAGCACTTGCGCGGCTTCGAAGAGCTTTTGCGAAGCTTCCATTTCACCTTGTGCGTGAATGACTTTGGCACGACGGCGGCGTTCGGCTTCGGCTTGTTGGGCGATGGCTCGGATCATGCTTTCGTCGAGGTCGACGTGTTTGATTTCCACATTGGAAACTTTAATACCCCAGGCGTCTGTCTGGCTGTCGAGGATTTCTTGAATGTCTTCGTTGAGTTGGTCTCGCGAGGCGAGCATTTCGTCCAGTTCATGTTGACCCAGTACGGAGCGCAGTGTGGTTTGTGCTAACTGGCTGGTGGCATCATAGTAGTGCTCAACATTGATGATGGATTTTTGCGGGTCGACTACGCGGAAGTAAACTACTGCATTTACTTTGACCGATACGTTGTCACGCGAGATAACATCTTGTGTGGGCACGTCCATAACGATAATCCGCAAATCGACGCGTACGATTTGTTGCACGAAAGGGATTAAGATAATTAGCCCTGGTCCTTTGACTTTCCAGAATCGGCCTAGCATGAAGATTACGCCGCGTTCATATTCGCGAAGAATCTTAAACATGCTGGCGACTGTCAGTATGATCAGCGCCAGAATAATCGGATAAAAAATGTTCATAATAAATCCTTCTATTGAGCTTAAAGTTCGGGTTTGTCATCCACGATGGGGATGACGTCTAAATCTAAATCATTAACGGCTACTACTTTTACTTGCTGTCCTGCTTTTAACGGTTGGGCACTTTTTGCTTTCCAGATTTCTCCATGAATCTTTATCCAGCCTTTGCCCTCAAAATCGTGTTCGACCACGCCAATTTCCGACAGCATTTCTTCAGTGCCGGTGACTACGGGTCTATTCCTGGCTCGAATGGCAAGACTGAGTACGAAACTCAGTAATATAACGCTGACGATGGTGACGAAAATGAGAATCGGCATGGCAATCGCCATTCCTGTTTCCGGCTCATTAAAGAGCAGGAAGGAGCCGAGAATAAAGGCGATAATGCCGCCAACACCGAGAATGCCGAAACTGGGCGCGAATGCTTCGACCACCAGCAGGGCTATGCCGAGCACTAACAATCCAGCGGCGACATAATTGACCGGCATGATTTGCAGCGCATAGAAGGCAAGCAATAGGCTGATAGCGCCGATAACCCCAGGGATAAAGGTACCGGGGTTGTAGCCTTCGAAAATCAGGCCATAGATACCAACGATCAGCAAAATATAGGCAATATTCGGGTCGCTGATAATGCTTAACAGCTGGGTCTTCCAATCGATTTCAATTTCATCAATGATCATGCCGTCTGTATCAATTTCCGCTTGTCCGCTGGGTAGACGAACTGACTTTTGATGAATCATGGATAAGAGTTGCTGAGGGTTTTCGGCAATCAGATCTATAACGCCGACTTCTAGCGCTTCTGTTGAAGAAAGACTTTCCCCTTCGCGCACTGCGTTTTTAACCCAGTCAATGTTGCGGCCATGGTAGGCGGCAAGACTTCTCAGATAAGCTTCCGCATCATTAATGACTTTCTTTTCCATGGCGGTTTTATTGGATGGCGCGGATTGTGCGGGTTGATCGTTAGACTTTTCAGAAGCTGCTTCATCTTGAGTAGGTTCTTTACTTTGGTCTGGTTGATTTGGTTGATCGGGAGACGGCATACCGCCGATAGATACCGGCGTTGCCGCGCCAAGATTAGTGGCTGGGGCCATTGCCGACACATGGCTGGCATATAAAATATAAGTTCCGGCGCTGGCCGCACGAGAGCCAGGCGGATAAACATAAGTCGCAACAGGAACCGGTGACGATAGAATGGCGCGGATAATGTCTCGCATCGCCAGATCCAGCCCGCCTGGCGTATTCATCTTGATAATAATCAACTGATAATCCTGCTCAGCAGCTTCCTCAATATTCTCAACCAGGAAGTGGGCTATAGCTGGATTGACCGAGCCATCAAGCGTGAGCTGCATGGCACGTTTAGGCGAGTTTGTTTCAGCAGAATGAAGCTGCTGCGCAGAAAAGCACAAAAGTAGAAAAGACAGCGCAATATAAAAAGCCTGTTTCATACCAAATCCTTCTAGCTAAAGCCCCCAAGATCGGGAAGCAGGAGTTCATGGCTTCATGCCATAAGAATAATGTAGCGCGAATGGTGCTTGAATACAAAGGTGCTATGTCAAGAGTGAGAGTTTTGTGAAAAAGAAAAGTAGGTGCACGGAGTGAAGAAAATGCAAAGGCTCAATGTTGACAAAAAGGAAACGCCAAGTATAATCGTTGACAAAATGGAAACAAAGTAATTTGATGCACATTATAACGAAAAGGCCCTTTATGGAGGCCTGTGTTAAGTATCCGAATGACAGGGTGGCGATTATGGATGCGTATAGAGTTTTAAGAGTTAATACGTTCGAAACGCCTGATCAGCTACGTCAGTTATTTCCTTCATTGGATAACTTTAAATACAAGGATAAGTGGTGGGTTATTGATATTGGTGGCAACAATTTAAGGTTGTTAGCCTTCATCCAATTCCTCAATAACAGGTTTTATGTAAAGCACATCGTAACTCATGCCGAGTACGATAAGCTTTGCCAAAAGTATAGGTAAGTTGATTGATATGTCACAGATAGCCGAAGTTATTAAGTCCAGCTACCAGCAGTTTTCAGAGGTGGCTAGAGACTATATCAATATAAAAGATGATGAGCATTATCAAGAAAGCTTAGCGTTTATTGAAGAGCTTCTTGAAGAGGCTGAAGATGGCGAAGATGATTCTATAAATGGGCTAATTGATATTATTGCTCACGCTATTGAAAAGTATGAAAGTAAAGATCCAGCTATCGTCCAGTTTGAGCAAGAAGCAATGAGTGTTGGTTCCGATGTGGCTGTGCTGAGGTTATTGATGCAGCAATATAATCTAACTGGTGCAGACTTCCCGGAAATTGGCAATAGGTCATTAGTTTCTAGAATTCTTTCTGGAAGTAGAAGCTTAACTAAATCGCACATCCAATCATTATCAGAGCGATTTAATTTAAACCCAGCCTGGTTTTTTGTGTGTGAGCAAAAAGATATGTAAGTGATAAGTTAATTTGTAAAGACAGTTGATTTAATCAAAGAGCCGTATGGCTCTTTTTTTGTGGCCGTATGTAACGAGTTAAATTGGAACATTGCAGCTTGCTGCAATGTCTGTAAGGCAATTTATAATTGAACTGCCAACATAAGGTATTTTCAATACCCTAATATTTCAAAGACTTAAGTATAATCGTATCGTAATGAGTTTGAATAAGTTTGCTTAAATAGTATTTAATATCAATAAGTTACTATGATTTTTATGGTTGATTTTACATAAGTAGGTGTCATGAGTGTACCTTTATTGTACTTATTCATATTCTTAAGCAGTTACCTTACTGCTCTGTTCAGGTATGGCGAAACACAATGAATGATTTGGGTTCGCTACGAATGAGTAATATACTACGGGACAATTAAATAACTTCCATAGATCATGATAGATACCATTGCAGCTTCGCAGCTAGACATTTTTGAGCTAAAAAGCTCTGATCAAGTTAAAAAGCTTGGCCAGTACTTTACCAGCGACATCGTGGCTAATTTTATGGCTTCACTGGTGTTCACTGAATCTAGGAAAGTAAGAATATTGGACGCTGGGGCCGGAGCTGGGATACTCACAATTGCAGCAGTTCTTAGATGTATAGAGTTAGGTATAAAAGATATTTGTGCTGTTCTATATGAGATAGATGAAGAGATAATTAATGAACTCTGTATAAACATGGATGTGCTATCTAAAAGCATTGATGAACAAGGTGTTAAATTTTCGTACAAAATTATTGAAGAGGATTTTGTACTGCACAGGGCAGACCTACATGATGAGCCGTATGAGATATCAATAATTAACCCCCCATATTTTAAATATAACTCCAAAACATCAATCTATGCGAACTGCACTACGGACTTGTTTAAAGGCAATCCAAATATCTATGCATCTTTTATGGCTATCGCACTTGGGGCTTTAAAGACAAATGGGCAGCTAGTTGCAATTGTGCCTAGAAGCTTTACGAACGGCCTATATTTTAAAGGGTTTAGGAAGTACCTATTAGGAAACTCCAGCTTAGAAAGAGTGCATCTTTTCAAATCAAGAAGTAGTCTGTTTGAGAGACAAAAGGTGTTACAAGAGAACATTATTTGTTCTTTCTTAAAAAGACCTCAGTCAGATACCATCACGGTTAGCACATCTTCAAGTTACAAAGATTTAGAAACACCGGATACGGCCTTGCATGCCAAGAGCAAAATTATTGACTCATCAAGTGAGCATAAATTCATAAGAATACCAGAGGATTTAACTGATTCAGAAGTATTGGATACTATCGAGTCATGGGAATCTAGCTTTGAAGGAAACGGATATTTGATTTCCACGGGGCCGGTTGTTGAATTTAGAGTAAAGGAATTTATAAGTGTAGAGAAAAGCAGTATCAATCAAGTGCCATTACTGAAAATGAGAAATATAAAGCCCTTTAAGGCAGTATGGGATGATGCTGATAAAAAAAATGCGTATATAGAAGTCACAAAAAGGACTGAAAAAATAATTACAAAGAGTAACCCATATTTATTACTAAAAAGGTTCAGTTCAAAAGAAGAAAAGAGAAGACTAACTGCTGGGATATATGACCCACAAGAATTTGGTTCGAGCGTTATTGGTATAGAGAATCATTTGAATTACATATGTCATAAAACAGATATTCTTACAAAAACAGAGCTGAATGGACTAGCAATACTATTCAATTCGACCATTTTTGATAGATACTTTAGGTGTATATCAGGTAATACTCAAGTTAATGCAACTGAAATTAGAACAATGAAACTACCGAGTCGAGAGGATATTAATAATATCGGGCGTTTGTATGAGTATAAAGAAATAACAACACAATTAGATATAGATAGATTGCTGTCAGAATATCTAAATTAGAGGGGAAAGATTTTGAGTTTAGACAAAAAAAGGTTACAAAAATTAGAAGAGGCGAAAGCATTACTAAAAGAACTAGGCTTACCAAGTAAGCAACATAATGATAGGTCTGGCTGGGTTTTGCTGGCGTTGGCGAATATCAAACCAGAAAAAGAATGGCGTGAAGCTCAGAGCCCACTTTTACCGACTGTGGAAATAATGAAGTTTATAAGGGTTGAGTATGGTAAGAGTTATAAGCCAAACTCCAGGGAAACTATTCGCAGACAAACACTTCACCAGTTTGAGCAAGCAAGGATTGTTGATAGAAATAGAGACGACCCTTTAAGGCCTACAAACAGCAAAGACAATAACTATTCGTTAAATCACCCTATAATAGAAATATTGAGAGAGTATCCAGATGGAAACTGGGAAATTAAGATTGAGAAATATAAGGAAGATATTGTTAACCTAAAAGAATTATATAAGCGATCTAGAGACTTAACCAAGATACCTTTGAAACTTCCTAATGGAAAAGAGATAAGCTTGTCGCCTGGTAAGCATAACCAACTTCATGCTGATATAGTCCAGGAGTTCTGTCCTCGGTTTGTTAAAGGAGCTGGATTAGTGTTGTACATAGGAGATACTGCGAGTAGCCGCGTGGAAGAGGGTGGCAAGCTAATGGTTCTAGATACGGAGGTTATGAAAGAGTTAGGAATTCCTCCAATTGCCCATGATAAGTTACCCGACGTGGTTGTTTATGAAAGAGAAAGGAACTGGGTTTATTTGATAGAGGCTGTTACCAGTCATGGCCCTGTTTCCCCAAAAAGATGGCATGAACTTGAAGATATGATGAAAGACTGCTCTGCGGGTCGTGTATATGTTACTGCTTTTCCAGATAGACAGACATTTAAGAAATTTGCTGCTGATGTTGCTTGGGAAACTGAGGTCTGGATCGCAGATAATCCAGATCATATGATCCATTTCAATGGGGACAGGTTTTTAGGTCCACATTAAGGAGAGGGAAGAAATTAAGCCTGTAATTATTTTCTAGGCTACCTCTAAGTGATTTCTCTTCTACCTCTAATCAAAAAACATCCCACCTAAAAGAGAATTTAAGTACCATAATAATACACACTTAAACGATACACAGATTACACACTTATACATTTACACGATAGAAAGAATTAAAAGACGTATAAGCATAAACAAGCAGGGGGGTTAGATTGATGAGTTCTTAGAAACTTGGTCTAATTGCTGTATACCTAAATGAAGGAAGCTCACATGGCAAAAAAAGTTATAAAAAAGAGTGATGAGTCACAAAAGCTATCGAATAGATGGACTAAAGGAGTATTGGATGCTGGCTGGACAGGCATACCAAATATATTAATAGAAAGGCAGCAAGCTTTAAAGCTAACACCTCTTGAAATGAACATACTGTTAATTTTGATGAAGTACTGGTGGGAAAAAGATAACCACCCATTCCCATCTAAAAGGAAAATCGCTGATATGGTGGGGAGAAGCTTGGATACAGTAAGAAAGACGATTAAGAAAATGGAAGAGAAAGGTCTTGTTTCACGTGAGAAAAGATATTTCTCGGATAATAAGGGTCAGAAATCAAACTATTACAAACTTGATGGATTAGTTAAATTGCTAGAGCAGTTTGCACAAGAGAAAAGGAAAATAGAGAAAACTAGAGAAGAAGAAGACTCTAGGAAAATTAGAGGCCATTAATAACTTAAAGGTTTAATTATGAAATTCGAAGTTTATTGTGATGAAAATCATCCCGAGCTATTCACGTCAGATAAGCCTCAAGCAAATTACTTGATGATTGGTAGTTTATGGTTGCCTTCTTCGCTTAGAGACGAAATAAAAGTTAAAGTTAAAGAATTAAGGGAGCAATATAATGTTTGGGGTGAGATAAAGTGGAATAAAGTAAGTCCAAGCAAGATTGATTTTTACATCGAAATAATAGAATTATTTGTTAGCTATGGAGAAAAGTTGAGGTTTAGATGTATTGCAGTAGATAGAAGAGAGTTTAGTAATAAATGGCATAATAACGATAATGAGCTTGGATTTTACAAATTTTACTATCAGCTCCTTCATCACTGGATAGCGAGTTATAACGAATATAATGTTTATTGTGACTTAAAAACAAATAGAGACTTGCATAGGCTAAAAAACTTAAAAAAGTGCTTATGTAATGCAAATATATTTTCAAAAATTGAGAATATTCAAGCTCTACCTTCTAAACAAGTAACGCTTATACAAATATGCGATCTGCTTTTGGGGATGGTTTCTGCAAGAATGAATGAAACTTTAAACGAAGGTTCAGCCAAGCATAGATTAGTTAGAGAATTAGAGGAAAGAATAGGTTGCAGGTTGGCACCTACTTATTGCTCGGAAAATAAGTTAAATATTTTTAAAATCAATTTACAAGGAGGGTGGTGATTGTGGAGCAGCCTCCTTTGTTAATACTTGATGATGTTGCTGCGTATCATCAGCATTATAAGAAAAATTATTGTAGGTCAGTTATCCAAACATCTGATGGAATTAGAGTGTATTTCAGCGACAGTGTATTTGGGCATGCTTTTTATAAAAACTCGGATAATAGAAATGGGCCTAAAAATGAATTTTGTCGGGTTAGAGCCGAAAGAATGGATTGGATTAAGGTAACACTAGAAAGTGAAAATGCAACTTTATATCAGGGCTGGAATAAGCATCAAAAGAAGTATGAAGAACACAGAAGAGTAAGTGTTTTACTTGGTGATTTTATAGTGGTGATAGAGCTAACAATGAATAATAAGGGTGAATTAAAAGGCAAGTTTGTAACTTGTTATGTGGCTGATAAAAGTATCTTAAAGGTAAGACAGTCACCTTTGTGGAACAAAGAAGCTTGCATAGAAAAACTAAGAAAAAAATAGGCCGCTGATTTGCTACGCTGGCTCAGCAGACCGAAGCCTCGGTAAGTTCACTGCCGCTGGGCAATGAATCCAACGCCATTATAATGACATCTAAGCACGATAGCAACCTGAAGCTAAAGTATAGTAATTGTTTAACATGCTGAAAAATAAGATTATTTTACAAATAATAAAAACGTACAATTAAGGATTTTGAAGATAAACTTATTAGGGTCGATATTGCCTATTAATTTTTGTAAATTGCTATTTCATCTACCTGTCTAAAATAATCAGTTGAATTCTACTTAAGCATAAACTCAAGTAAATATATAATTTCAGTTAATGGAGAGCGCTGCTTATCGTCTAGATTTACATGTGCAGTGGCTTGCAAAAAAATAAAACTAAAATGGAAGTATTTAATGGCGTTAAGTTAAACAACAAAAGTCGTTGATGGTAATAAGTAACTAAGGACTACCACTTATAAAATACAAAGGTAGCCCACTGAATCATTAATGAGCAATAAAAAAGGCGTCACATCTGTACGCCTTGTTTTATATAGAATATATGGTGGCCCGGGGCAGAATTGAACTGCCGACACAAGGATTTTCAATCCTCCGCTCTACCAACTGAGCTACCAGGCCGCAGGACGCGTATTAAACCGATTGAGGGGCTTTAAGTCAAGCCCCTTTCTTAAAATTATTAGAATTTTATTGGCTTAGGTTGAGAGGGCTTTATTTGTCTTCTTCTGGGACGTAGCCTTCGGGCTTTTCGTAGTTGCCACCAAACAGGTACATTTCCATTTGTTCGGCCAAATAGGACTGCGCTTGCGGGTCCATCAGGCTGAGGCGTTTTTCGTTAATGAGCATGGTTTGATGGTTCAACCATTGGGTCCAGGCTTCTTGCGAAATTTCGTTGTATATTTTTTCGCCAAGTTCGCCGGGGTATGGTTTGAAGGATAGGCCTTCGGCTTCTTTTTGCAGTTTTTTGCAGAATACGGTGCGTGACATTTCTATCTCCACTTGTCATCGGTTGAGTGGTTTGCCGTGCTTTTCAAACTCAGGCGTTCTCTAGGAACTTTCTAAGAGTTTGTTTAGTAATTTGCTGACCGGAGTGGGCAGGCCAATCTCGTTCAGCTGGCTTTGGCTAAACCAGTCTGCTTGTGCGGGCTCCATGATACTCGGATGGGAATTTTTTTCCACTAATGCTTTCTCGGCTTGTGAGCCAAGAATAAGAGGCTGCACCTTGAGATCATAGTGGCTAAATTTATGCACAAATGCTTCGAGCTGTTGGATGTCACCTGGGCTCATCTCTTCCTGCTCGACTTCGGGTAAAGCCCACAGGCCACCCCAGATGCCGCTTGGTGGCCTTTTATGCAGCATGACTTTGTCTTGATTAATGCTGATGAGCCAGTAGACCGATTTGCTGGGGCGTGCTTTCTTGGGCTTTTTGCCGGGGTACTGGTCAACGTTGCCATTGTGATAGGCCAGGCAGTGCCCAGATAATGGGCAGCTTTGGCAATTGGGTTTGCTGCGGGCACAGACCACGGCGCCCAAGTCCATCATCGCCTGGTTGTAGGCGGCAGTTTCCTGTTTGGGTGTGTTGGCTTCGGCTCGCTCCCATAAAGCTTTTAAAACCTTGCCGTTTCCCGGCCAGCCTTCAATGGCATAACAACGTGCCAGTACGCGTTTAACGTTGCCGTCCAGAATGGCGGTGGCTTGGCCAAAGGAAAAAGAGGCGATTGCACCTGCAGTTGAGCGGCCAATTCCGGGCAAGGTTTCGATAACCTCAGGATCGCGCGGAAACTGGCTGTCGTGTTCGTTTTCGATGATGCGAGCGGCTTTATGCAGATTACGGGCACGGCTGTAGTAACCGAGCCCGCTCCAATGCTGCATGACCTGATCATCGCTGGCCTGAGCCAGATCGGTCAGGGTCGGGAAACTTGCAACGAAACGCTCAAAATAGGGAATGACGGTGGTGACTTGAGTCTGTTGCAGCATGATTTCCGAAAGCCAGATTCGGTAAGGATCCTGAGTGTTTTGCCAGGGCAGGTGTTTGCGGCCATGAGTGTGGTAGTACTCAATGACTTTTGCAGCAAAGACTGTGGCCGACCAGGGTTTTATCATGAACGTTTAGTTTAAAACTGGTAAAGGATCGGCAGAACAATGGATAGGGTAATCCACATCAATATCACCAGCGGCACGCCGACTTTGATGAAGTCTGAGAATTTATAACCGCCGGCACTCATGACCAATAGATTGGTTTTATAAGCCATAGGGGTCGCAAAACTCATATTGGCACCAAACAGAACCGCGATTACAAAGGGCTCAGCAGGTAGGTTCAGCTGATTGGCGATACTGACCGCAATCGGGGTGCCGATAACCGCCGCTGCGTTATTGGAGACGACGTTAGTGAGTAAAGCAAGTAGCAGCATCAGGCCGCTTAATAACACCGCAGGCGGAGCACCATACAGCGAAGCGACGAAGGCTTGCGCCAGATACTCGGCAGCACCGGTTTCAATCATGGCAATACCCAGCGCTAAACTCGCTGCGACAATCAGAATGACTTGTGCACTCAAGGCGTGCATGGCTTCACGCCAAGTCATGCAATGAACAAGAATCATCAGCATGGCGCCGCCAAGGGCACTGATTGCAATTGGCAGTGCGCCAACGGCAGCAAGCAGAACCACCAGCCCCATAATAATCAGGGCACGAGGTGCGCGGTGTGATTTAGGCAGGTCGGTGGTGGCGTCAAGAATCAAGATTTCGCCACTTTTCTTAAACTCGGCAATATCTTTTTGGCCACCTTGCACCAGCAACACATCGCCCACATGCAAAGTTACGGTGCCAAGGCCCTTATTGTGCATATCGACTACGCTATCGCCGCGGTGCAGGGCTATCGCCACCAGGCCATATTGGTCGATAAACTCAACGTCTTTGAGAGTACGGCCCGCAAGCGGCGAACCAGGCGTAACAACAATCTCAGAAAGCTGCTGGTTCTCAGCGGTTAACGGATGGTCTTCACTGATTTGTTTGCCGCGGCGAAACAATTTAGCGCCCAGCACTTGCTCATATTCCTTGAGGTGATCCGGAGTGTCGATAACCCTCAGTCTATCACCGGCTTTAACTTTGGCATCGGGCATTGGAACGATAGAAATTTCTTCGCCGCGCTGGATGCGAACGACCTTCATCTGACCATCAGTTTTATTAATCACTTCAGACAGGGTTTTGCCGTCAGCAAAAGAGCCTGCTTCGATATGCAGCTGGGCAGTAAAAACGCGTGGTGAAGTGTTTTTCATGACTGCCTGACGCTCTGGCAATATGCGTGGAGCAACAAGCCACAAATAAATAATAGCGACACTGGCAGCGATGCTGGCAGGCAGTAAAAAGTCGAACATGCCGAATTCAGGCAAACCGAGATCTGAGGCAACAGAGACTACTAACAAGTTGGTTGAAGTACCAATGGTGGTACCCATTCCGCCAATTATGGTGGCAAAGCCCATTGGCATTAGTAATTTAGAGGGGCTGCTTTTAGTGCGAATAGCCACGCTGACGAGTATGGGTAACAATAATACGACGATAGGTGTGTTGTTAACAAAGGCGCTTAAAATACCAGCGATTAACAGCGTTAACAGTAAAGAAAAGAGTGGTGAAGTTTTCCAGATCTGCCCGAGGAAGCGCCCAATGGGTTCAAGCGCACCGGTGCGAACCAGCCCCTGGCCACATATCATCAAAGCACAGACAGCGACTAATGCTTCGTGGCCAAAGCCACTGAAGAATTGCATCGGTTCGAGGCGGCCATTGAAGTTATGAAATGGGGCAAAGCTAAAGCCAATAGTCAGCAATAGCAGAACAATTACGCAGGAAGTTTCGAGCGGAATATCGTCGCGACGAAACAGGTACAACGCAAAAACCGTCAGTAGCAGCACAAAAAGAGCGTGATTGTTGGGTAAGTCAGGAAACGGCATTCCTTAGTTCCACTCCTACTCTATGTCATTGTTTTTATGCCGGGTCGAACTGCTCACCTTACTGATTTAGGGCTATTTTCGCAATCCTTTTTGTCAGGTCAAAGCTAATGATGCAAAACCGTACAAAGAGTGTGCTAAAATCGCGCCAATCCCTGCAAGTCGAGACAAATCAGTGAGTTCCGAAGAAAGTAAAAGCGAAAAACGTATCCGTAAAATTCGTAGTTATGTGCTACGCGAAGGGCGTCTAACCAAAGGCCAGCAACGTGCGATGGAGGAGTTGTTCCCGCAAATGAGTCTTGAACTTCAGGAGCAGGCTTATGATTTTGAGAGCATATTCGGTCGCAAGGCTCCAGTGGTCTTAGAAATTGGTTTCGGGATGGGCAAATCACTTGCAGAGCAAGCCGCCTCCGAGCGCGATAAAGACTTTATCGGCATCGAAGTACACAAACCAGGAGTCGGTGCCTGTTTAGTGCTGGCTGAAGAATACGAATTAACCAATCTGCGAGTCATCAATCATGACGCAGTAGAAATCATTGACCATTGCATAGCGGATAATAGCCTTGAACGCATTCAGATATTCTTCCCCGACCCCTGGCATAAAAAGAAACACCACAAACGTCGTATAGTACAAACCGAGTTTTGCCAAAAGCTGCATAAGAAATTGGTTAAAGGGGGCATCCTGCACCTCGCCACCGATTGGGAAAACTATGCTGAATACATGCTCGAAGTATTAAACCCCATGCAAGAATTTAAAAATCTGTCAGAGACGGGTGACTATGTGCCTAAGCCTGGCTCGCGTCCGCTGACTAAGTTTGAAGCGAGGGGGCAGAAGCTAGGTCATGGGGTCTGGGATCTGATGTTTCAGCGATAGATTCGAAGAATTTCTGCGTTACGCAAGCTTCTGCGTGTGCTCATTGGCTACTTGCCAACTGTGCGACTCGAAGCTTGCAAGCCTTGAACTTCAATCGAATCTCTCGGCTGAAAGAGTGCAAAGGAATAACTTTGTTATTTCATGATCTCAAAATCGTCATTACCTCATTTGGTAAATCCTCTTTTTCAATCATGAAACGCCGTGTTATCGGCAAAATACCCTAATTATTGAGAGTTCATGCGGGTAGAATTTCTGCGTTACACAAGCTTCGCAAAGTGCTCAGGGTCTGCCCCCTTGGGTATTGGCTACTTGCCAACTGTGCGACTCAAAGCTTGCAAGCCTTGAACTTCAATCGAATCTCTCGGCTGAAAGAGTGCAAAGGAATAACTTTGTTATTTCATGATCTCAAAATCGTCATTACCCCATTGGGTAAATCCTCTTTTGCAATCATGAAACGCCGCGTTCTCGGCAAACTATCCTATTGGTATAGAGTAGGTTTAGTATCTTTGTTTTACTTATGATTCAGTTTTCTCCCAGGCTTTGAGATAAGCACTGCGAAACCTCAACGGTTTGTTGGTTGTGCCACGATGGTGGCATCTTGGTTGGTATACAGCACTAACTGACCGCTTGGGTTAATATCAAAGCGTGTCACGTTAACCAGGTGCTTTAGGAAGCTTGCCTCTTGCTCCATCAGAAAAGGTTCACAAGCCATTTGAGTGGTAGCTATTGGGCTTATGGATAATCCTTCACCGGTCAGAATATAGGAAGTGGTGTAGCGATTACAGCTGGCCACACCCGTTAGTCGCATTTCTGGATTGAAGTTAAGCGATACCCGGGATTCTTCGCTCAGCATATTGTCAGCGATAGTGAGTACTGACCATTTGTTTTTAGTAAGCAATGAGCGTGGTTCGCCGCCACAGCCATTGAAGTTTTGTTGTGCGGTTTGCATGGATACAGTATAGGGATATGGCATGCCACTCATAGAGTCATGACACAGATTTGTTTCGCTAAGAAAAGTCAGTGTCCCGAGTCGTTCGGTTTCAAAGCGGATGGGCTTGTCAGGCTCAATAGATGGGCTGCTAGGTATAGGGGCGGTGATGGTCAAGTGGCCATGGTCCGAAATTAGTTCAAGTTGTTCTTTGCTGAGAGTCAACAACCAGCCTGGCTCATTTCCGCGCGCGGTGAATGGCAATTTTAATGTTGCCATAGAGCTGTCTGCTCGTTGAACGATAACTTTTTGGCAATTTGAGTATTGTTGTCCGTTGAACTCAAGAGCTGCACTATCGCCTTTCCTCGAGAACACGATATTGTTTGGTGTATTCGCAAATTTGTTGCCTGAAGGGTCGGAGGAGCGGCTGAGTTGATAGCTTTTATCTTCAATGGATAATGTCAGGTTGTTGCCGCTGAGGTCAGTTTTAATCAGCAAATGACCACAGATATACTCAGCGGAAACTTTGTTTTGGACAACTATGTCCGTCTGACTCCCATTAGTATCAGCTGGATTGTTGGGTTTGGTAGGCTCAGTATCGCAGCCAACGAGAGCGATACAGCCGAGAAGTGCTATGGTGAAAAGACGTATGAAATCCATAAAAATATTCCCTTATTATTCTTTGCAATTTATATGCGTATATTATGTGCTAATAGAGTTGTTTTATATTAATCAGGTCGCTTTTTTTGATGTCTGATGGTTCCTGAATCATTGCATCCTGCATGAAGACTTGTAGCAGTTCGTTGAGAAATAGCGCACCTTTATCTGTGGGTTCGATTCTATCTTTTTTGTTACATAAAAGGCCATCCTCAATCGACTCATCAATCATCGATTGAATGGAGTTCAGCGCAAGTCCTGTTCGTTGTTGGAAATATGAGCTTGGAACCCCCTGCAATAACCTTAAAGCGTTAAGCATGAACTCAAAGGGCAGTTCGTGTGCTGGAATTGCTTTGCTGGTACGGATTTGTGTTACCGATTTTTGCAGGTAGTCTTTAGGGTGGCGGCTTTTGGTGGTGCGATGGATCTGGTTTAGATCGAGACGAGTAATTTTACCATGTGCGCCTGCTCCTATGCCCAGGTAGTCGCCAAACTGCCAATAATTTAAATTGTGCTGTGAGCGGTATTCTGGTTTGCGAGCATAAGCAGATATTTCATACTGGTTATAACCATGCTGCTGTAATAAGGATTGACCTTCTTCCTGAATGGTCCATAAAGTATCATCCACCGGCAGGGTTGGCGGCTGCTGATAAAATAAAGTATTCGGTTCTATAGTTAGCTGATACCAGGAAATATGCTGGGGTTGAAGGTTGATGGCGGTTCGTAAGTCAGCCAGGGCTTGCTCGGGAGTTTGATCGGGCAGGCCGTGCATTAAGTCGAGATTAAAAGAACGAAATCCAGCCTGATGGGCAAATTCAGCAGCCGCTATTGCCTGCTCGGGATTATGCACACGTCCCAGCCGTTCAAGGTGCTTGGCATCAAAGCTTTGTACTCCAATCGACAGGCGATTAATACCAGCCTGGCGAAAACCAGCAAAGCGTTCGGCTTCGAAAGTACCGGGGTTAGCTTCCATGGTAATTTCAATATCACCTTCAAAAGGAATGAGGGCGCGGACACCACTAATCAGGCGATCCATACCCTCTGCCGAAAATAGGCTGGGCGTGCCGCCGCCGATAAAAATACTGTGTAGACGCCTTCCCCAGACCAGCGGTAATTCCTGTTCAAGATCGAGCAAGAGTCTATCGATGTACTCTTGCTCAGGAATATCGTCCAGCCCGCCAAGTTGTTTAATGCCGTGCGAATTAAAGTCACAATAAGGGCACTTTCGAATACACCAGGGAATATGGATGTATAACGATAAGGGTGGGTTGGTCAGGAGTGACATGTCAGCTATATATTCCTGGCTGTGCGTAATACAGATAATTGCTCCATCAAACTGCGCAGGGCTTTGCCGCGATGGCTGATAGCAGCTTTCTGATCGGGTGATAACTCGGCAGCAGCGCAGTTATGCTCCGGAGCCCAGAATAAGGGGTCATAGCCAAAGCCACCATCCCCTGTCTCAGACTCTAAAATACGGCCTTCCCAGCTGCCTTGGCAGATAATCGGAGTTGGGTCATCAGCATGTTTCATAAATACCAGAATGCATTGATAGCGCGCGCCGCGTTCAGCCGTAGGCACGCCTTTAAGTTTTTCCAATAACAAGTCATTGTTAGCCTGATCATCAGCATTGCCTTGACTATTGGGGTCGTCCAGAGTGGCGAAACGGGCTGAGTATATGCCTGGCATACCGTTTAAATAATCAATCTCAATGCCGGAGTCATCGGCAATTGCTGGCAGGCCAGTAACCTTTGCTGCGTGACGTGCTTTTATGATGGCGTTTTCGACAAAGGTTGTGCCGGTTTCGGGAACCTCTGAAACATTAAGGTCAGTTTGTGGAATCACTTGGTAATCGAAATTGGCGAGAAGCTCGCTAAGTTCCTTAACTTTTTTGACGTTGCCTGATGCGAGAACGATTTTTTGCATGTTTTTTGGCATTGATGTTTACTTAACGATGGTGTTTGGGATTATAACGTAAAAAGAGTGCGCCACTTAAATAAAAGCTTAGGTGGCGCATAGTTATTGAATCTGTAGAGAGTGCTACTCAGAGTAGAACTTTTGCTTAAAACTGATCGTTTCTGGACGCTCCATGCCCGGTACTCTGACGGTAAATTCGATAGTCGTATCTTCTTCAGGGCGAAACTGAAAGTTTGCTATATAGTATATGGCTTTATCTTCCTTGATTTCCTTGAAAGCAAGTTCTTGAAATTGTGACAGGCTATTGGTTACTCTGCCCTGAACATTAGCGGGTACAGCAGGTTGTTCAGTGGCTTTACCGTCCTTATGGATAGAAACGTTTAAAACTGCAGTTAAGCCGCTACGAGGTATTTTGTACGTGTCAGCCACATTGGGCTGTAGGAATGAGCTGTTGAACGCGTTGTAGTAGATAATGTAATCACCGACTTTTTTTTCTGCCGCAAAAGCTGTATTCGCAATTAAGCCGGAGAGCAGAATGCTAACAGCGATCAGCGAATGAGCTAAAGTAGAAATTCTGGTGTACATATTGGCCTCCTGATATTCCCTGTATGATACGGTTTCCTCTTAACTGATGAGAAAACCAGTCGAATCTTTAGTTTAATACAATAACTGGCAGTATTCATTGAAGAGTTGCCCGAATGCTCAAAAAACATTCGGGCATTAAAAAGGTAGGATGTTGGCTATGGGCTGATCAGGCTGATGCCGTATTTGTACAAGATACCCTGGAGGAAGAACAGCCCCAATAAAATAATCATTGGCGATAGGTCGATAGTACCACCTAGTGGCGGAATAATGCGCTGAATAGGCCTTAAAATCGGACGGGTCACTTGTACTAGAAAGACGAGCACAGGATTATAGCGACCACCGCTCATAAAGCTGGCAATCATTAAGCCGATAAACAGAATTAAAAGAAGGTTTGAGATAACCATAAATAATCCTGAAACAGCTCCAAGACCAACCAGTATCATAAATAATGTGACTTGAGGGGACAGCATCTCGGCTTCTTGTTCAGAGATGAAGGAGTGCTTTAGTAGAAAGATTTTTCCTGTAATCAACGCTAGCGCGACGACAAAGGCAGCAAGATTAAATTTCCCTAAATCAGGCAATATTGAGCGAATTGGGGTGATAATCGGTGCTGTGAATTTATGGATGTATTGCGCCACTGGATTAAAAAAATCAGCACTGCCCAGTTGTAGCAAAACCCGCAACAAAAACACCATCGCTAGCAGGTTGATAACATATTCAATAATTGTAAATACAGGATTCATGCGTCAGGGGTCTCAATAAAGTCAATCATAGTCAGGATTGCTGGCAATTTCAGCCAGTTCTTTGCCGCGGACAACGGATGCGTTAACCGCCTTTGCAGCCAGCTCAGGTAAATGGCCATTAATTAATACATCCAGGGCGGCCGCAGTTGTGCCACCAGGAGAAGTAACATTGCGTCGCAACTGGCTAATTTCAAGATCCGGATTATCCTGAACCATACGCGCAGCGCCAAGGGCTGTTTGGGCGGCGAGTTGGCGAGCAGTCGATTCAGGGAGGCCTTGTTTGACAGCTGCGGCCACGACCGACTCCATGTAAAGGAAGTAATGAGCTGGGCCACTCCCAGAAACTGCGGTTACCAAGTCCATTTGTGATTCATCATCAACCCAAACACTTAGGCCCACTGCATCAAAAATAGCGGTAGCCGCTTTTTTCTGTTGCTCGCTGGTATGCTGATTGGCATATAAGCCAGTAGCTCCAGCGCCGACTAATGATGGGGTATTTGGCATGGAACGAATCACTGGCAAGCCTTTGCCAAGTAGGTTTTCAATGGTTTGGCAGCCAACACCCGCTGCCACCGAAATCACACAGCAATCCAGGTCAAGCTCTTGCAAAGGCTTGCAGGCTAATGCCATTTTTTGTGGCTTGACGGAAAGCAACAGATAATCAGCATGTTCAGCAACGTAAGCATTATCGTTACTGGTATTTAACTCAGGATAGCGTTCCAGTAATGCGTCAAGTTTGCCTTGACTGGGGTTGCTAACATAAATTTGTTTTGCTGAGAGGCCTGATTGAATCAGCCCACCAAGAATACTGGCCGCCATATTGCCGGCACCAATAAAGCCAATTTTTGCATTTGCGATAGCTTGAATTGCGTCTGACATGTGTACCTTTTTCGGTTGTGTATCGTTGAGTGTGTGAATGCATTAACACAAAAGTGCGCATAGCATAACAAAGCAATGCCTGACTGGCTATTTCAGGGCCTGTTTACCAGGCTTATTCGCGTCCACCAAAGATAGCTGTGCCTAATCGAACCATTGAGCTGCCGGCCAAAATTGCTTGTTCGAAGTCACCAGACATACCCATTGAAAGAGTGTCCAGCTGCGGATATTCTGCCTGAAGCTCATGATAAAGCTGATAAATATGCTCGAACTGTGCAAATTGTAGCTGTGGTGCGGATTGTTTTGGGGGTAGTGCCATCAACCCGCGTAGCCGTAGACGGGGGAGCTGAGTAATGTCATGAGCCAGCTTTTTGCATTCAGTAACATTGACGCCAGCTTTTTGGCTTTCGTCAAACAAATTGACTTGAATAAGGACATTTAAAGGAGCCTGGTCAGGAATGCGATGCTGATTGAGTTTTTTGGCAACTTTCAGGCGATCAACGCTTTGAACCCAGTCGAAATAATGTGCGATATCCTTGCATTTACGACTCTGTATGGCACCAATCATGTGCCAATTAATCTTGAGATCAGACAAATTGGATATTTTATCCACTGCTTCTTGCACCTGATTTTCGCCAAAATCACGATGACCAGCAGCATAAGCTTCGCGGATACTGTCCGCAGGATGTCTTTTGCTTACAGCGACTAATTGCACATTGTGTTTAAAAATCCGTCGCTTAGAACAGGTTTTTTCGATTTGTAGTTGCAGATCTGCAAGATGAGAGGCTATCCTAGACATATTATTAAAACGCAATTATCAGGTGTGGGGTCTAACATATGGATATTACAGAGCTTTTAGCTTTCAGTGTAAAGAATAATGCATCGGATTTGCATATTTCAGCGGGTATGCCGCCTCTTATACGTGTTGATGGTGATATTCGTCGCATTAATGTTCCACCATTGGAAGACAAGGAAGTACACACGTTAATCTACGATATCATGAATGATAAGCAGCGAAAGGATTATGAAGAATTCCTTGAGGCTGATTTTTCGTTTGAATTAAAAGATTTAGCACGTTTCCGGGTCAATGCCTTCGTACAAAACCGTGGTCGTGCCGCAGTTTTCCGTACCATTCCTTCACGCGTTTTAACTCTTGAAGAGTTGAATGCACCAAAAATTTTCCAAGATATCTCACTAGAGCCGCGAGGCCTGGTATTGGTTACTGGTCCTACGGGGTCGGGTAAGTCCACCACTCTGGCTGGTATGATCGATTATGTGAACGAAAATAAGCATGATCACATTCTGACCATTGAGGATCCCATCGAGTTTGTTCACGAGAGTAAGAAATGTTTGGTAAACCAGCGTGAAGTTCACCGTGATACCCATAGCTTTTCGAATGCATTACGCTCAGCTCTGCGTGAAGATCCGGATATTATTCTGGTCGGTGAGCTACGTGACCTTGAGACTATCCGCTTGGCCTTGACCGCAGCAGAAACAGGTCACTTGGTATTTGGTACACTGCATACTACCTCGGCGGCAAAAACCATTGACCGTGTGATTGATGTTTTCCCGGGAGGGGAAAAATCGATGGTGCGCTCGATGCTGTCGGAGTCATTACAAGCTGTTATTGCGCAGACACTATTGAAGAAAAATGGTGGGGGGCGAGTGGCAGCGCATGAAATCTTGGTAGGTACGCCTGCAATTCGTAACCTGATCCGTGAAGATAAGGTCGCACAAATGTATTCAGCGATGCAGACTGGTTTGTCGTTGGGTATGCAAACTCTCGATCACAGCTTAAAGCAATTGGTCAGTAAGGGTGTTGTTTCGCGTACAGATGCCCGTGCGAAAGCCAAAAGCAAAGAAGAGTTTTAGGAGTCACTAATGGATATTAATCCACTTTTAAAGGCGCTAATGGAACACAAGGGATCGGACTTATTTATTACGGTTCACCGTCCACCCTGCATTAAAATTAACGGAAAGATTCGTCCAGTTACAAAAAGCATGCTTACTCCCACACAAGTCGAAGAGTTAATACACTCTTCGATGAATGAAAAGCAAATGAAGGAACTGGAAGAAAAGAAAGAGTGTCAGTATGCGATCAGTGTTGAAAAAATTGGTCGTTTTCGTGCTAGCGCTTTTTATCAGCGCAACCAGCCAGGTTTGGTGGTTCGCCGAATTGAAACTAAAATCCCGACGACAGAAGAGCTCAAAATTCCCAATATTTTGAATGACCTGGTCATGAAAAAACGTGGCATCATCATTTTTGTGGGAGCGACGGGTACCGGTAAATCGACCTCATTGGCAGCGATGATAGGTTATCGTAATCGTAATTCTGCAGGTCACATTATCAGCATCGAGGATCCGATTGAGTATGTACATCGTCATGACCAGTGCATTATAACTCAGCGTGAAGTAGGAATTGATACGGAATCATTTGAGACTGCGTTGAAAAATACTCTGCGTCAAGCGCCAGATGTCATTCTGATTGGTGAGGTTCGCTCTAAAGAGACTATGTCCAATGCGATTACATTTGCTGAAACTGGTCACCTCTGTTTATGTACTTTGCACGCGAATAATGCCAACCAGGCAATCGACCGTATTCTACACTTCTTTCCGAAGGAAGAGCATTCACGAGTTCTGATGGATTTATCATTGAACACTCGTGCCATTGTTGCGCAGCAACTAGTCCCAACTAAGGATGGAAAAGGGCGTCGTGCAGCGATTGAAATCTTAATTAATACTCCCTTAATTTCTGATCATATTCGTAAGGGCGAGGTTCACCTGCTTAAAGAATTAATGGCCCGCTCAAGAGAGCTTGGAATGCAAACCTTTGATCAGGCGCTGTTTGATTTGTATGTTGAAGGCGAAATTAATTATGACGATGCCTTGTTGTATGCAGATTCAGCTAATGATTTACGTCTTAAAATCAAACTGCATGAAAAGGATGTGGACTCTCTTACCGAGGGTACTGAAGGACTGCAGGTTGAAATGGATGATGATCGATCAGGTCGAATGTTTTAAGCAATAACCTTTACGCTTAAAAAAGCCAGCGCATGCTGGCTTTTTTTTGCTTGTAAGTAATGTTTATCCAGATGAAACCGCTGTCTTATATTTGTCGTGGTTCCATTCTCGGACAAACACATCAAGCTCGGTGGCTGTTAGGGGTTTGCTGAATAGGAAGCCCTGAACTTGAAAACAGCCATGTTTGTTGAGTAGGTCAAGCTGCTCTTTTGTTTCGACCCCTTCTGCGACAACTTTCAGTTGAAATTCTTTGCCAATATCAATAATAGCTTTACTCAATGCTAAATCTGACTGACTATCGGGTAAATATTTGATAAAACTTCGATCAATTTTAATCGTATCAATGGGTAAATGTTTTAAATAGGTTAAAGAGGAGTAACCTGTTCCGAAGTCATCAATCGCAATAGAAATTCCGTGATTACGCATGGTTTGCAACGGATTCTCACCCTCGGAAAAAAGCTCAAGAGAGATATGCTCGGTGATCTCAACCTGTAGTATTTCGGGGGGAATATTGTAATTCTTGATCAGCTGAAAAAACTGCTTCATAAAAACAGGATCATGCAAATTCATACTGGATAAATTAATGGCAAAGCGGGGTACCAGTAGTCCTTGCTTTTGGCATTTGGTGATGTGACTAAACAGCGAGTGAAGTAACCAAATTGATAACTTTCTAATAAGATGATGTTTTTCGGCAAGCTGAATAAATACTTGTGGAGAAATCGATTTGTTCAGAGCTTTAGAATACCAGCGCGAGAAGACTTCGACTCCGGTAATTTTGTTTGTCTGACAATCTATCTGAGGCTGAAAAGCTAAAGATAGTTCATCATTTTGTATGGCGTAATGGAAAGCTTGAGTAAGTTCAGACTCAGTCGCCAACTGTTTTATTACATTATTATGGTACTGCGTATAGTGTGCGCTGGAGTTTTGCAAGGTAGAGAGTGCCATGTTGGTTCTACCGATAATATCAAAAACGCCACCATCTTCAGGATAGCGTGCACTTGATAAGTTTATGCTGGTTGAAATCGTATGAGGCTGTTTATTGTCATCAATAAGGTGGAAGGGAGAATTTAATATCGTCTCTAAATGTTGCAAGCGGCGTTCAATGAAAGTGCTATTCGGAGAGTTCAAAAAGGGAATAAAAATCGCTATCTGGTCATGTGATACTGAGCCGACGATGTGCTCACGAACGAAACTATTTTTTATTCTCTTAAGCGTATTTTTTTGAATATCCAACACCATTTGCTCAGAGTAACTTGACATTAGAGAAGACATATCTTTGAAGTGGATCAGGATACATAAGCCATGTTTCAAATGTGATAATGTCAGTTGATGCATTTGCTCGATAAAAGTATTTTTATTGGGCAGGTGGGTATGATAGTCGGTCTGAATTCTGCGCAGTATGGGTTTATAAATGCGACGGGCAAAGACCTTATGTAGCAGTACAGAACTCAAGGCAATTGCAAGAAAAAGTAGCAAGATATTGGCTAAGCTTCGGTAAGCAGGAGCTAGAAGCAATTGTTTATCCACTTCAGCACTAAGCCACCAGTCAACATGTTGTAATGGGTAGAAAACGATAATTGAATCATCTCCAGAAAAGTTAGTAATGGCGGTTGGGCTTAAGCTTTGTTTAAGTTGATCTCGAGTAATACTGGAAGAGAAAAAAACGGATGGAACCACATCAATGGTGGGGTCTATTGGACGTAAAACGGCATCGCCACTACTGGTAATTAAATTAAACTGCCCCTTGTAGCTAACAGGAGTAGAAAGAATTTTTTGATGGATGTCGTTGAAGCTCACATCGCCAGTAACGACACCCAAAAACTGATCATCTTTTACAATAGGTGCTGTGAAAGCTAGATAGGTGGTGCTGTAATCATCAACCCCCAAGTAAGGCTCTGAAATGGTTGGTTGCAGAGTCTCTTTAGCATTTCTATACCATGGCCGAAGCCTTGGGTCATAGCCGTCTGGTAAAGGCCAAGGATTCGAAATATAAAAACCATTTTCCAGGCCATAACCAAGATATTGCAACAAATTGGTGTCGGCTATTCGCTCAAAGTAAACTTGTGGAATAGAGTTGCGTAAGGTTGGTGGTTTATTGGCAATTTCCTGGGCTAAACTACTTACTAGCCCAATCCTGGATGACATCCATTCATCAAGTGTGTTGCCGGTTAATTCAGACTGGTGAGTGAGTTGCTGGAAAGCATTTTCGAAGAGTTGTTGGCGCTGAGCGAAGAAAGTGAAAGCTGCAAAAATAACAAAGTTAATCCACAGAAGAGCTAGAAAGCTCAACAGCAGCTTTTGGTTATTCGATAGTTTGCTTAACATTAATCCCTTCGTTGTCTCCTTGTCGCCAAATCAAGTCATATTTGACAAGGCTTAGAACTGAGCAAGCCTACACTGATTATAAGCAGGTTTTTATTGAATTGACAAATATCAAACTAGTTAGAGCTTTGTTGTTCAAAGAAACCTTTTAGGATGAGCTCTGCAGCATATGCATCAATAGGAGTTTGTTTGAGTTTTTTATAGCCTCCTATTTCGAATAGATAATCCTTCACTTCGGCAGAGCTTAGACGCTCATCATGCAGGTGGGTGGGAAGGCCATAACGACCATGCAATCTGCCGGCAAACTTGCGGGCTTTTTGAGTGATCTGCTGTTCAGTGTCGTCCATATTGAGAGGCAAGCCAACCACGAAAGCTTCCACCCGCCACTCTGTAATCAGTTTTTCAACTAAACTCCAGTCAGGTTGATCGTTCACGACGGCAAGCACAGTTAGAGCTTGACTGGACATTTGATCGCGTAGACCGGTGGCGACACCAAGCCTTTTCTCACCAAAGTCAAAGCAAAGGTAACGCTGTGGACTGGTAGCTTGTGCCATTAGGCATGGCCATCCTGTTCTGTAATTTGAGTCCAGTCAATCCCCAGAAGTTGAGTTGCTTTTAACCATCGTTCTTCTGGGCGTGTTTTGAAGATGATATTTTTATCTGCGGGAACAAATAGCCAGGAATTTTCTTCCATTTCTTTTTCGAGTTGACCTTCTTCCCATCCTGCATAACCCAGTGCAATGACTACGTCTGCGGGACCTTGGCCCATCGCGATGGCGCTTAGGATATCTTCTGAGGTTGAAAGTGCAATGTCGTCACTGATGGTCAGTGATGATTCCCAGCTACCAATTGGACTATGCAATATAAATCCCCGTTCTCGATCAATGGGGCCCCCAGCAAGCAGCAATCGCTCGTCTTTGTTATTGTTTGTATTGAGGTTGAGATGGTTAAATAACTCATCATAGGTCGCTTCGAGTGGCAGACTAAGGACAAGGCCTAAAGCACCTTGTTCGTTATGCTCACAGATGTAGGTAACGCTACGCGAGAAAAAAGGGTCATGCAAGTTAGGCATGGCAACCAGCAGATGATTGGCTAATGATTGAATTGCTTCCATGATCAAACTGTCGCAGGGAATATAGGTTTATGAGTAAGTTCTATTGTATCAATTTCTGGTATTTAAGCTATTGTCCGGTTTGAACTGCCAGGTGCGAACAATTTCAAGGACGTCAGTATTATGACGCATGGATTCCGGGAGCGGCTCAAAAGGCGCTGATAAGCGGACAATTTCTAAAGCGGCTTGGTCGAGTACCTTTTCACCGGACGTTCTCAGGATGATGACATCAAGTAAACTGCCGTCTGTATCGATACTAACCTTAAGAGTGAGATTGCCATAGATACCGAGTCTTTTGGCCTGTTCAGGATAATGAAGGTTCCCAACTTGCTCAATTTTCTTACGCCATAATTCGAGGTACTGTGCGTCTACTGGGGATTCATAAATAGCGGCTGAAATCTGGCGCTTTTTTATGCCTCGTGTTTGCAACTGATTCGCGACATCCTGCTCAAGGTTGTACTGTTCAAGCAACTCTGGTGGTGGAGTGATTTCGGTGGGTTGATTGCTTTGGTCGGGCGTATTTTGCTGACTAACTTCAGTATCGATAGTTTGCTCAACGGCTTTCTGTGAATCGTCAGTGGTAACCAGTTGCAAAGCTTGTTTGGATTGATGTTGTTCAGGGATCAACTCCAAAGAGGGCGTGTCGGTATCCCCTTCAATATTTTTAAAATGCTCAAGTTTGGTGGTGGCACGCTCTGCTGTTTCTGATTCACCTGCACCTTGTTGATTCGTTTGGCCAACGAAGTCAGCTTTATCGGGGGGATCGATACTTTCACGCTGAGCCAATGTAACGTCTAAGGCAATTGGAATTTGGCTCGGTTCAGATTCTGGTAATACAAAGCGTACTCCGAGAAAGAGAAGCAAATGAAGGCAAATAGCCAGAAAGATGGTGAACTTTAGGCGATCACCGTCTTTGACCGGTGACTGGCTAAGTTTCACCAACTCTGTCTGTGGTAGTTGTGTAACCTGGCTCATGGGCTCTGATTCGTACGCTCTTGTTGGATGTAAAAAGGTTTAAGTAATTATTGTGTTATTTTTTGCTCTAGCGCTTCAAAAAGCTTGGCAGCGATATTAATGCCAAATTCTTTGTCTAATTCTCGCATACAGGTCGGGCTGGTAACATTTATTTCGGTCACATAGTTGCCAATAACATCTAGCCCCACGAAATATAAACCTCGCTTGACTAGCTCCGGAGCAATGGTCTGGGCAAGATTTTGTTCCTGCTCACTGATAGGCATGGGTACGCCGCTACCCCCCACGGCTAGATTACCACGTGTTTCACCTTTTTGCGGAATGCGTGCTAGCACGTAAGGAATGACCTCGCCATTAACTATAAGAATGCGTTTATCGCCTGCGCTGATCTCCGGAATAAAGCGTTGAGCCATGGCTAGATGTTTACCGCTTCCGGTTAGGGTTTCAACGATCACTGAACGGTTAGGATCATTTTGCTTAACCCGAAAAATGGATGCTCCACCCATCCCATCCAGAGGCTTTAAAATGACATCCTCATGGTCTACGATAAACTGTTTCAGTAACAGAGCATTAGAAGTGACCAGTGTGGGAGGTGTTAGCTCAGGGAACCAGGCTGTAAATAGCTTTTCATTACAATCTCTAAGGCTCCTTGGGTTGTTAACTACTAGCGTTCCTTGCTTCTGAGCGAGCTCCAACAGGTAAGTGCTATAAATATAATTCATGTCAAAAGGAGGGTCTTTTCGCATCAAGACCGCGTCGAATTGATGCAGCGGCTTTTGTTCAGGAGCTGCGGCCTCGAACCATTGCTTTGGGTCATTGAACACTTGAATGGGTTGGCAAATAGCTCGTACCTCACCTTCCGTGAGGTAGAGATCTTTTTGCTGGCAATAGTACAAATTCCATCCGCGACGCTGCGCTTCTAGCAACAACCCGAAACTGGTATCTTTAACGATATTGACCTGGTCGATGGGGTCCATGACCATTAATAGAGAATATGACATAAAAGAAAAAGCATGTGGTTTAATAATAAGTTATCATGAAGCCTTAACCAGCAAAACCTTTATTCTTACAAGAAAAAGGTTGCATGGATTCAGCAACAGAATTAGTCTGAAAATGTGAACTGTTTTGCGACTTCTTGACTTTTATGCTAAAAGGTAGATAGAAATCTAAAAAAAAGTTGAAGAAAAGGCGCTAACTCTTTATTAAATAGTGAATTTTCGCTGTTCATAGGTAGCCATACATGAGTGATTTGTTCAAAGGTTTGAAAGTGATGGTGGTGGACGATAGTAAAACTATTCGTCGTACTGCTGAGACGCTTTTGAAAAAACAAGGATGTGACGTAGTAACGGGCGTAGATGGATATGACGCATTATCCAAGATTGCTGACTATAAGCCCGATATCATTTTTATTGACATCATGATGCCGCGCCTCGACGGGTATCAAACATGTGCGCTCGTAAAGAGTAATCAGAATTTTAAGGGCACCCCTATCATTATGCTTTCCAGTAAAGATGGAGTGTTTGACAAGGCTAAAGGTCGAGTGGTTGGGTCTGACAATTATCTGACCAAGCCCTTCAGTCGTGATGAATTATTAAACGCCATATCCCAACAGTTGCAAAACAAACCGGCTGTGGCTTGATTAAAAATTAAAGATTCTAAAGAGAGGTAATTTATAATGGCGCGTGTACTTATTGTTGATGATTCTCCAACAGAAGCACATATTTTAACTGGTATGCTGGAAAAAAATGGCCACCAGGTTATTACTGCTCCTGATGGTGAGTCGGGCATTGTTTCTGCTAAAGCCAACCACCCTGATGTGATTTTAATGGATGTGGTTATGCCGGGCTTGAATGGCTTCCAGGCGACTCGTCAACTGAAAAAAGATCCTGCAACATCTTCGATTCCAATCATTATTGTTTCAACTAAGTCACAGGCAACTGACCGGGTCTGGGGTATGCGTCAAGGCGCCAACGACTATATTACCAAGCCGGTTGATGAAGCCTCTTTATTAGAGTCTGTGAATAACGTTTTAGGATCATAAATTCTTATGTCTGGAACTGATACGACCAATATTGTTGGCATTCTTGCCGATATCGAAAAACGTAGTCAGAAACATCGTGATTCGCTACCGCAACATGACGTTAGTGGTGGCGCTTTCTATAGTGGGTTAAGTTTTTTGTTAAATGGTGTCAGCTATCTAGCCCCTTTAGATGAAATTTCTGAAATTATTCCTGTCCCACACACCACCAAAGTCCCTGGAGCTAAAAGCTGGTTGAAAGGGGTTGCTAACTTGCGTGGTGTCTTGTTGGCTTTGGTGGATTTGCAAGAATATCTGGGTCGTTCAAGTTCAAGGAACGTATTAAAGCAAAGAGTTTTAGTGCTAGATCAACATGGCTCCTATTTAGGATTGATTGTTGATGAAGTACGAGGCTTGCACCATTTTGAAGAAGATGAGCAAGTCGAAGGCAGTCTAACTGCCGATGCAGTTATTGCTCCTTACATTGTAGGGGGCTTTGAAAGAAACGGGGAGTTGTGGCGGGTTTTTGGGATGAAGGAGTTATCGGAAAGTCCGGAACTTCACCAGGTCGCTGTGTAATTTTACAACAAATATGAAGTTAAGATGTCTCGGGAGCAACCTATGAGTGAGACCACTAAGAAGATGAAGAAGGCAAGCCGATCAGGAATCGGGTTTTATGCTTTTTTACTGATCATTGTCTTGATCGCGCTGGCGGTTAATGCAGGTTATGGTTTCTTGGAAAGTCAGAACCGTATTAAACGAACAGAGCTTGCATCTGAAATGAAGGTATTGTCGCAACAGATTGCAACAAATGCTTCAGAAGCAGCGCAAGGTAACCAGTCAGCGTTTGCTGAGCTGGACGCAGCAACCAAGCAGTTCAGCGGAAATTTACGGAAGTTGATTGATGGCGAAAGTGTAATGAATCTGCCACCAGCACCAACAAGTGTTCGTAATAACGAGATTAAGGCGCTTGAGACATTATGGAGCGAGGTTGAACCTGAAACTCGATCTATCCTTGAGTTCCAGGAAGTTGTTAATCGAATGTACACCAATGCGGATGAGTTGGCAGAGCAAATTCCAACCATGCAACGTCAATACGATAGTGTAATTGATACACTTCTAGATAACCGCGCTGACGGTGAAGAGGTGCATCAGGCAACTCGTCAAAAGTGGCTGGCTGAGCGTATATCATCAGGCATGCAGAAAGTATTACGGGGTGGCGCGGAAGCACAAATTGCTGCGGAAGACTTTGGTCAGGACGTTGATACTTTCGGAGTGTATCTGGAAGGTCAGCTGAATGGCGATGCATTACTTGAGATTCGACGCGTAAACAATCCCGAGGCGCGCGTAGCTCTTGAGTCAATTGTCGGTGAGTTCCAAAGTGTCAGTGAAAAAGTTGACTACATCGTGTTTAGTACGCCAAAGCTATTTGAAGTACAGAACGCATCGGACAAAATTTATAACACGGCTGACACATTACTCGCGCGTACCTCAAGCGTGGAAAGTGCCTTCGCGGCTATGACGACTAGTTATACCGAGCCTGGTAGCCCTGTACTTTCTGGCGCAATGTTCATTTTAATTCTGCTGTTACTGGTTGGTATGTATGCCAATCAACGTAAAGCGGAAAAAGTACGTCTACGAGAGTCAGAAGTTTCAGCTGAGCGTGAGAAAGAAGAGAACGCTCGAAACCAGGAAGCGATTATTCGACTTCTGGATGAGATTGACAGCTTGGCAGATGGTGACTTGACAGTTAAAGCAACGGTAACCGAGGACTTCACGGGTGCGATTGCTGACTCATTCAATTTAACCATTGACCAGTTACGTGGTGTAGTTGGCGCAATTAACGAAGCGGTTGACCAGGTATCAAAATCAGCTGAAGAAACACAGCAAACCTCTAGTGCATTAGCCGAAGCGTCGCGTCAACAGGCACAAGAAATTACAGGTGCTTCTGCCGCGATTAACGAAATGGCAGTCTCTATTGAGCAAGTATCAGCGAACGCGTCTGAGTCTTCACAGGTTGCGGAAAAATCGGTGGAAATTGCGAAGAAGGGTGGTGAAGTTGTACGAAACACTATCCGAGGCATGGATACGATTCGTGAGCAGATTCAGGAAACATCGAAACGTATTAAACGTCTGGGTGAGTCATCACAAGAGATTGGTAACATCGTATCTTTGATTAACGATATTGCTGATCAAACGAATATTCTGGCATTGAACGCGGCAATTCAGGCATCGGCAGCTGGTGAAGCTGGTCGTGGTTTCGCGGTAGTTGCGGATGAGGTTCAGCGACTGGCGGAACGTTCATCTAACGCAACTAAACAGATTGAAGCACTAGTAAAAACGATTCAAACGGATACTAACGAAGCGGTAATATCGATGGAAGATACCACTTCAGAGGTTGTTCGAGGTGCTCGATTGGCACAGGATGCAGGTGTTGCACTGGAAGAGATTGAAACGGTATCTACGAACTTGGCGGATTTGATTCAAAGTATTTCGAACGCAGCGCGTCAACAGGCAGCTTCAGCGGGCCATGTATCAAATACCATGACAGTTATTCAGGAGATTACAACGCAAACGTCTGAAGGTACTCAAGAAACCGCTCGCTCGATTGGTAAATTAACCGAGTTGTCGGAAGATTTGCGTCGTTCAGTATCAGGCTTTAAGTTGGATTCAACAAACGATGATTACTTCAGTGTTGATAATCAGCCAACTGTTGCAGATGATTCAGATGAAAGTTTCGAGAATATGTTCGATGATGCTGATGACTCAGAAGAGTCTCTTGCAGAAGATATTGATGAATCATTAGATTCGCTAGATGAAGAAACCAACGAGTTAGAAAAATCTAATAGTGACTTACAAGACTCAAACGATGAGCTTGAGGATTTCCTGAAGGAAGCTGATGAGAGTCTTGAGGAGTTAGACGAAGATATCTTTTTGGAAGAAGATTCAACAAAGAAAGATTGATTGAGAGTCGCTAGTTGAAACATAGCTCTTTAACTCATGTACCGGAAATGGAGACTGCAACCTTTGAGCGTTGGCAGTCTCTGATTAGAAAGTACTCAGGGATATGGATACCAGCCAATAGGCAACTCTTTTTAAAGACGAGTTTATTGAAAAGAATCCGTGACCTGAATTTAGAAGGTTACGATGAGTATTATTCGAAGTTACAGGATAAGAGCTGGGCTTCATTAGAATGGTTTCAATTGATTGATGCGTTAACCATTCATGAAACGAGTTTCTTTAGACATAAAGAATCGTTTGATTTGGTTCAGCATGTTTGTCAGCAAAAGATCATTCAATCGGCCAATTCGAGCAGTGATTGTAATGTTCAGATTTGGAGCGTTGGTTGCTCTACAGGTGAAGAAACCTATAGTTTGGCAATCGCCTTAGAAGAGCTAAGCTTGAATTCGTTGACGGAAAAGGGATTGCGATTCTATTACGGTATTACCGGTATAGATATTAGCTATCCAGCGCTGAGTGCTGCAAGACGAGCAATTTACAGCGATAGAAAATTACACATGATGTCACAAGAGATTCAGGCATCATATTTTAATCGTCATGATAGTCGACATTGGTGTGTCAAAGAACATATTCGTAACAGAGTGCTGTTCTTGCAAGGAAATCTCAGTGATATTGAGAAATCACCAAAGCGTAATTATGACGTCATATTTTGTCAGAACGTATTGATTTACTTTCGGCCTGAAGATCGTATTAAGATATTAGAAGGGCTCGTAGAAAGGTTGATACCAGGCGGTGTTTTAATACTCGGGCTTGGTGAAATCATTAACTGGAAACATCCAGAGCTAGTGCGGATTGACGAGAAAAACTGTTTGGCATATCAGCGGCAGCTATAGCTACAACAAATGGTGTAGGCATGAAAGATAATCAAACAAAAGTAGCTTTAAATTGGGTTAAAGACGAAATCGAAAGCACGCTTGAGCAAGCACAAAATGCTATTAGAGCGTATGCAGAAGATGAGACTGATAAAACCCAGGTCCATTTCTGTGCAAATTGTATGCACCAGATCCGTGGAACTATGCAGATGCTTGAGTTTTCAGGAGCTGCATTGCTGGCTGAGGAAATGGAAGCTCTTGCCGAAGCAATCGGTGAGCACAAAGTTGACTCTAATGAGAAAGCGTACGAAGTCTTTCTTTCTGCCATTCTAAGATTTAGAAGTTATTTATCACGCTATGCAGAAGGTAAATCTGACCTTCCAGTTATTTTGTTGCCCGCTATTAATGATATGCGCGCATGCAGAGGGGCAGAAAGCCTCGGAGCTGGGAATTTAATTAGCATACCAACCGAAGGTATTGAAGCTCCAGCTCCAAAAAATAAAACAGAATTAAAGGGTGATATTTTAGCCGAAGTCAAAGCTCTACGGTCACAATTTCAACAAGGTCTACTAGGCGTTATTCGTGAAGTTGAAACCCAGACCAATCTAGAACGAATGCAGCAGGTTGCAGAAAAACTATGGGGCTTAGGTGACAGAGTACCTTATCAGCCACTATGGTGGGCAACCTCTGTTTTCCTTAAAAATATTGGGCTGCTGTCAAAGAAAGATACTCCTGTTATTAAAAGTTTGTTAGGTCAGGTAGATAGACGAATTCGTGAGCTTATCGATCAAACAGCCAATCAGGAAGAAGCTAATAAAGTTTTAATCAATATTCTTTTTTATATAGCTCAGTTTGATACTGAAGATGAGCAAGTAAAAGAAATTCAAGACAAATTCCAGCTTAATCAATTAATGGATTCAATGGGCGACCTTGAAAGTGAATCCAGTGATTTGACTGGTCCTGATACACAGAGTGTTAGGATTGCTCTTAATGTCATTAAAGAAGATCTAGGTGAGATCAAAGAGTCACTAGATCTTTATATCCGTACTAAATCTCAAGAAAGTGAACCATTGGAAGATATGGTTCCTGCTATGCAAAAAATTTCTGACACCATGTCGATGCTTGGGCTGACTCAATCAAAAGAAATGATTAGTAAGCAAATGGAGTCCATTGGTAATTTATTGGATGGATCAGAAGCTGACCGTGAGCAGGGGTTGGTCTATATTGCTGAAGGTATTTTGTCGCTTGAAGACTATATTGAGCGGGCACTCAGGATGGACAGTAAGCAGCTGGCCAATGAAAGTTTGGGACAAGGAGAAGGTGAGTCATTACAAATTATTAATGCACGTTATCAGCTGGTCCAAGAGAGCCGCGGTAACTTACATAAAGTTAAAGACGCAATTACCGATTATCTAGATGAAAGCCATAATATTAACCGCTTGGAACATGTGCCAGAGCTGTTGAAAGAAGTGGAAGGAGCGTTGACTTTTGCCCAGCTCGATAATTTGCTCGACGTTATATCAAAAGCCAAGAACTTCGTGCTGAAATACTTAATCAGTGAGAAGGTTGTACTTAGTGAAGCAGAGGTTTCAACATTAGCTGACGCTATCAGTTCAGTGGACTATTATCTTGAAGGGCTGATGTCATCAGGGTTGCATGGGTTGCCCGTTATTTTACAAAGAGCTACCGAAAGCATTAATGAATTAGAAGTACATTACGGCAGTCTGGATGAAGAAATGTTGCCGGTGCTAGACGATGCGCTTGAAATGCCTGAAATCGAAATGGTAGAAAGTAATAATTACGATGATGGCGATGACAGCGATGAATTGATTGATGACGAAGTGCGTGAAATCTTCATTGAAGAAGCGGATGAAGTTCTGGAAGAAATGCACAGCTTGCTACCGGTTTGGAAGCAAGACCAAGGTAATAAAGAAGCAATATCGACTATACGTCGTAATTTCCATACCTTAAAAGGTAGTGGTCGTATGGTGGGAGCTACCGATATCGGTGAGCTTAGTTGGGCTATTGAAAATATGCTCAATCGATTAATCGATCATAGTATCGAATACACTCCCGCATTATTCGTGACCACTGAGGAAGTTGCTAATTACCTGCCATCAATGGTCAAGCAGTTTGCTGGTGGCGACAAAACACAGTTCCCCAAAGAATTAGCTGACAGAGCAAACCGTATCAGTAAAGGCGAGATTATTACTGATATCCAGCCTCAGCAAGAACAAACTGAAGAAGAGGCAGACCAAGCTGCAGAACAGGAACTGTTTGATATCTTCAAGCAGGAAGCAGAGGGACATGTAACAAGCCTTGAGATGTTTGCAAACCAACGCCAGCAAGGCATCACCCAAAGCCAAATCAGCGACAATTTACTTCGTTCATTGCATACACTTAAAGGTGTGGCACATATTGCGAATATCCAGTCTTTGACCAATGTGATTGTACCGGTTGAGAGTTACTTTCAAGAACTCAAAACAAGAGAGCTGCTAGCCGAAGAAGCAGATATGTCGTTAATTGCTCAGACCAAGGATCTATTAAGGTACATCATTAGTACTCCTGAAGATGATCAGGTGATTTCGGTACACGAAGATGAAATTATTCAACAGCTTGCTCAGCTTCAAAATCGATTTGATGAGTCGGGTGAGTCTGGTCAGGAGCAGGGGCGCGATCCGGAATTGATTAAAGATATTTTCAATATCGCTTCAGATGTATTGGTCGATATCGAAAGTACTAATTTGCAAGAGACACCAAGTTCTGAGCGTTTAGAAAAAATTTCTTATCTAATGGCTTCGGTTGATCGCTTGAAGAATATTTTGGATGAAGCAGAGCTTAATGAAATTGACCAGGTAGTGAACGCATTAAGTGATGCACTACAACGAAATATGACTGCAAACAAAGTTGATGTTTCGATTGGTGTTCTACTGAATGAAGTATACAACCAATTAGAAAATCAGTTTGATTGTTTGGCTGCGAACTTATCGATACCAGAGGCTGGTGATTTAGTCCAGGCACTCCAAACTTGGCAGCCAGCAGAGGGCGCAGGCTTAGAGCTGGAGTTAGAGCCTGGCATAGAAGAAAAAACCACAGGCACGGTAGCGGAAGAAGCAGAGCTTCAAAAAGCTGATGAACTTACTGAAGAAAGTACTTCAGAAGAGGTTGATAAGACTCAAGAGCAAGCTTCAAGTGATGACAATGCTATTGAGTTCACGCTTGATGATGATTTCTTGACCCCCAAAGCGGATGACAGAAAGGAGCAGGAAAAGGATAAATCTGATCAGAAAGCACCGCAAGATGATAATTCAATTGAGTTTGAGTTCTCAGATGATTTCTTATCAGCAGAAACTGACAAAGAAGAGCCTGAAACTGAGCAAGTTGAAGAAGATTCTGATCTAAGCTTAGAAGATGCAGCTGAAGAACTGGGTTTAGACTTAGATGATGAGTTTGATTTATCAGAAGAGTTAGCCGATGAAAATGTAGCTGAAGTTACAGAAGAAACTTCTAAGGAAGAGGCACAACAGGAAACAACAGAAAAAGACTCTGATGAGATTGAGTTTGAGGCTGTAGAAAGCGCTACCGACAGTGCAGAGGATGCTCTGGATGAAGACCATGAGCCACAAGACGAAATTGAAGAAGCTATTCAATCCGTAGAGTCTGCTGAAAATGAAGAAAGAGAGGTTTCGGAAGGTGCGGAAGTGCAAGATAGTGAACAAGCTCCAGCGGAAGAAGCTGCAGACGAAGAGCCTCCAGTACCAGCTAAAGAATTCTCTAAAACAATCAGTTTAGATTTAGATGTCGATGATGAACTGTTAGAAATTTTTAGTGAAGAAGCAGAAGAGTTATTTGATAGTGACGCAGCATTGCTTCAGAAGTGGCGTCAAGAACCTAATAACTTCAAGATTATTGCAGAGTTACAACGTAATCTTCACACCCTTAAAGGTAGTGCAAGAATGGCTGGGTTCTCCCCAATCGGTGATTTAGCTCACGGGTTGGAAGATTTATACACAGCCATCACTGATCAACTATTTGCTTCATCTGATGATGCGATTGAGTTGGCTGAGCGAGCCGAAGATAAGTTGCTAGCAATCTTTAATGCAAGAAATACGCCAGACAAAATCCCGTCACCTGAGGGAATTCTAGACGAGATTCAAGGTTTTATTGCTGCACAAAAAGCAGGAAGAGCTTATGTTCGACCAGAAGCTGAAGAGGCTCCGGTAGCTGAACCAGTAGAGTCCAAAGGAGAGGCACCAGTTGAAGAACCTGTAGAAGCGGAGCAGCCTACTGAAGAAGTTAAAGCTAAATTACCTGAGAAAGATAATAAGTCTGAAGAAAGTGTAGAAGAAGATATTGGCTGGAATGAAGAGCTAGCTGAGTTGTTCTTAGGGGAGGCTTCCGAATTATTAACCTCTTACGAACAGGCAATTGAACGATGGTCAAACGACTTACATAATGTAGAGCCATTGCGTACTGCAATGAGAAATCTGCACACACTAAAAAGTGGTGCAAAATTGGCGGCAATATCTTCTGTTGGAGAATTAACGCATAAACTGGAAAGTGTTGTAGAAGCCCTGGCTAGAGATCCCCGATTAGGTCACAGTCGATGGGCGGATATGCTAAGCCGTAGCTATGATGAGCTACATGAAATGGTTGAGCAGGTACGTAATGGACAAATGCCAGCTAAGCCTGCGGAATTATTGCGTAAGCTTGAAAATGACCAAACAACGATTGAGTCTCAGCTTGAGCAGCTTGATAAGCGCGACCTGGCAGAATCAGGGGAGCAGGCTGAAGTTAAAGTTGTATCGCTTGCGGATAGGCAGAAACAGAAAGAAGAAGAGGCTAAAGAAGCGGCAAGTCGCGATGTGATTCGAGTTCGATCTGAGGTGCTCGATAATCTGGTGAACTTATCGGGAGAGGCATCAATTTTCCGTTCTCGCCTTGAGCAGCAAGTAGCCGATTTAAACTTCAACTTAAGTGAAATGTCGTCAACAGTTGATCGATTACGTGATCAGCTACGAAACCTAGAAATTGAAACTGAAGCTCAGGTTCTTTACCGTAGAGAAATTTCAGGTGTTGACTTTGATGAGTTTGATCCTCTGGAGATGGACCGTTATACACGTCAACAAGAGCTTACTCGTAGTTTACTTGAAGCCGCGAGTGACTTGATGTCTATCCAGGAAACTCTTGAAACGAAAGTGGGTGACGCTGAAGCAACGCTATTGGCGCAAGGCCGAGTAAACACTGAGCTGCAAGACCGACTAATGCGGACTCGAATGGTACCTTTTAATAGTATTGAGAGTCGTCTACGTCGAATGGTTCGTCAGATTTCAACCGAGTTGAACAAAGATGTTGATTTAATACTTGAATCAGAAGGTGAGATGGATCGTACAGTGATAGAGCGTATGGTTGCACCACTTGATCACATGTTAAGAAACGCGATTGACCATGGCATTGAATCCAAAGCTGACCGTAAGAAAGCGGGCAAGCAGGAGAAAGGTACCGTTCATCTAAGTCTGTCACGACGCGGTAATGAAGTGTTTATTCAAATCCAAGATGATGGTGTAGGCATTCGGAAAGACAAAGTTAGAGCCCGCGCTATTTCGCAAGGCATGATTGATGAGTCGTATAATCCGACGGATCGTGAGTTATTCCGATTAATTTTGCAGCCAGGTTTCTCCACTGCAGAAACGGTTACTCAGATTTCGGGCCGCGGTGTTGGTATGGATGTGGTGCACAGTGAAATTCTTCAGCTAGGTGGTTCATTAAACATCAGCTCTGAAGAAGGTCAAGGAACAACAATGACAGTTCGTCTGCCTTTCACTCTATCATCTAACCAGGCATTGATGGTCAGGGTTAAAGGCGAGCCCTACGCTATTCCACTGTCAAACATCACTACGGTTGCACGAGTCAGTGCGAAAGAAGTAGTCGATATCTATCAAGACAAAGACAAAACATTCTCTCACCTGGGTCAGGAGTTTGAGTTACGTTATCTTGGACAAATTCTAGATCGTAATTCTGATATCGTAGCTCCTGTGGACGAATATGTACCAGTATTAATCGTTCAAGGTGAAGATAAGCCGATTGCGGTACATGTTGATGAGTTAATTGGTTCGCGTGAAATTGTTGTTAAAAATATTGGTCGCCAGATTTCAACAGTACCAGGTATCTCGGGAGCTTCGATCCTCGGTGATGGTAGCGTGGTACTGATTCTCGATATGCAAACGTTGGTTGATCGCTTCCATGAATGGGATTTCTCGCATGAAGCAGGCATGGTTCAGGAAGCACCAGTGGAAGATCGCATCCCCGTGGTCATGGTTGTGGATGATTCGATTACAGTACGGAAAGTTACTGCGAGACTACTACAGCGCAACCAATTCCAGGTGATGACGGCAAAAGATGGGGTAGATGCAATTACGCAATTACATGATGATATTCCTGATGTAATGTTGCTGGATATTGAGATGCCACGAATGGATGGCTTCGAATTGGCAACTATTATTCGACATGATGAACGACTCAAGCATATCCCCATTATTATGATTACCTCTCGTACAGGTGAAAAACACCGTGAACGTGCAGAACAGATTGGTGTAAATCGCTATCTTGGTAAGCCTTATAATGAGGGTGCCTTATTAAGTACGATCGATGAAATGCTTAAGCTGGATGACTAAAGGATTAAATTAGCTGTAATGAATACAATGTTGGTGCTACTTGGCGCCTCGACAGGTGGTCCAGCAGCAGTAAAGGCTTTTATTGACGCCTTGCCTGATAAACCCTTACCGGTTTGTTTTGTTTTGGCAAATCATATCAATGAAGGTTCGTTGCCAAATTTACAGGCAATGTTAAATGAGCATCCGTTCATTGACGCTGAGATCATTGATCAATACAAAGAGATTAAACCTGGCAAATTATATATTGCACCGATTGATAAGAAGATCAGTTTTGTTGTGCAGGGAAAAATCATTATTACTGAAGAGGTTTGGAGCAAGCCTTATGCTCCAAACATTAATGAGTTATTTGCCGAGTCGCTTGAACTAAAAGATATTGAAAAGCTTGCCATTATATTTAGCGGTATGGGTGAGGATGGTTCGGCGAATGCAGAGCTGCTAACCGAAAGTGGGGTTGATATCTGGTGTCAGACGATTGAAAGTTGCATCCAGTCTTCAATGCCGGAAAGCATGATGAAAACAGGGCAAGTTACTTATAAAGATGATCCGGCAGGTCTAGCTACCCAGCTGGTCATTTTATTAGAAGCATTGTTTCCAATTGACCAATACGCGTGAGATAAAGCATGACTGATACAGTAAAAGACGTTTATAGTTTTTTGATTCCTATGATTGAAAATAGTCTGTTGTTGCCTAATGCGACAGTGGCTGAAATCGTTCCATTCATGAATGTGGATCTAGCAGAGAATGCAGAGTCGAGTGATGACTGGCAAATTGGTCAAATTATTTGGCGCAACATCAAGATCCCTGTTGTTTCATTAGAGAGAATTCAAGGTAAAAAAGATCTCGGTGAACTTCGTCGTTCACGCATCGCGATTGTTTATACTCTAAACAGTAATCAAGAAGTGCCTTATGTGGCAATCATGGTGCAGGGTATTCCGCGTTTGATTCCAGTTGATGAAGACAACGGTAAGATGCTGGAAGAAAAGTTACCAACTGGCGTAAAAGCGTGGGTTGAGCTAGATGGGCGTAAGGCGCTAATTCCTGATCTGGATTTAATTGAAAACATGTTGGTTGAGCGCGTCTAAAAGTCTCCCCACAAACTATTCATGACAGAAACGGCAGCTAAGGCTGCCGTTTCTGTTCTTAGCACTCTAGGACCAAGTTGAACAGGTTTGCAACCATGCGCCTCAACCCAGCTAATTTCCTCGTCACTGAAACCGCCTTCAGGACCGACCCACAGTTGAATTTCTAAATTTGTGTCTGCACTAATTGATTTAAAGCTCTGTTTGCCCTCAGGGTGCATAAAGAAACTATTATCATTAAATTGGCTTAAAGCTGCCTGCATTTTAATGACAGGGTGCAGGGCTGGGATAGTATTGCGACCACATTGTTCACAGGCACTTTCAATGACTTTTTGCCAGTGTTCCAGCTTCTTTTGCCAACGTTTTTTATCAAGCTTTACGCCACAGCGTTCAGTAATTAGAGGTGTAAACTGCGTTACCCCTAACTCCACGCCCTTTTGTAATGTGAGCTCCATTTTGTCGCCGCGAGATACACCTTGGAATAAGTGAATATTTAAGGGGGATTCGTTCGTGGCCTCTAGGGCTTCAACCACGCGAACCGAAACCTGGTTACGTTCAATAGCTTGGATTTGAGCAAAGTAACTAAACCCATCCCCATTAAATAATTCTATTTGTTGGCCTGTACTCATACGTAGCACGCGACTAATATGCGTTCCAGCTTCTTTATCTAGCTCTATCTCAGTGGATACCGAGAGTGCTTTAGAGGAGAAAATACGGGGTACGCGCATCGGCCTAGTCCTTAGTCGCTAACTGTATACCTTGCCAGGCAATATCGGCAAGTTTATCGATTTCTTCAGGCGTAATCACATAAGGGGGCATGAAATAAACAATATTGCCTAAGGGCCTAAGCAGCGCACCTTGTGTTAGAGCGTGCTCATACACGCGCATACCACGGCGCTCTTTCCAGTCATAAGGAGTGCGGCTGGCTTTGTCCTGAACCATCTCGGCTGCAAGAATCATGCCGGTCTGGCGCACTTCGGCAATATGCGGGTGGTCGGCAAAATGGGCAGTAGCTTGAGCCATGTGTTGTGCCAAGACTTTATTGTTCTCTATGACCGGTTGGCTTTGGAAAATATCCAATGTTGCTTTAGCAACGGCACACCCTGTGGCATAGCCAGTGTAGCTGTGCGAATGCAGGAAGGCGGTCAGCTTTTCGTAGTCATCGTAGAAAGCCTGGAAAATTGATTCACGCGTCAGCATGGCTGAAAGTGGCAAGAAACCGGCAGTTAGGCCTTTTGAAACACACATAAAGTCTGGGCTGATATCAGCTTGCTCACAGGCGAACAAGGTGCCGGTACGACCAAAACCAACAGCGATTTCATCAGCGATTAAATGAACATCAAATTCATCACACAGTTTACGCAACTCACTAAGATAAACAGGGTGATACATGCGCATCCCCGAAGCGCATTGTACTAATGGCTCGACGATGATGGCAGCGACGTTTTTATGTTCGCGCTCAACCAACTCACGCATTTTTTCAAACTGACGTAACGAGTAGTCATGCCAGCTCTCGCCTTCTTCACGGAAAAAACAATCGGGAGAGGGTGCTGTCATAACATCAAACATCAGTGGCTTATAAGGAGCTTTGTATAAGCCTAGATCAGAAACAGCCAATGCACCGGTGGTTTCGCCGTGGTAACCACTTTCTAAGGCGATAAATTGAGTTTTCTCAGGCTTACCTGACAGCTGCCAGTAGTGCAGGCTCATCTTTAAGGCAATTTCTACCGCGGAGGAACCATTCTCACCGTAGAAGACACGGTCCAACCCTTCCGGAGTCATGGCTACGAGTTGCTCTGCCAAATCTATCGCAGGTTCATGGGTGAAGCCTGCAAAAATCACATGCTCCAGCTTATCGACTTGTTCTTTCATAGCGTTGGCAATGACAGGGTTGCTGTGGCCAAACAGGTTAACCCACCAGGAGCTGACTGCATCTATGTAGCGATTACCATCATAATCTTCTAGGTACACGCCATCACCGCGTTTAATCGGCGTCATAGGGTAGCGCTCATAATCCTTCATCTGACTGCAGGGGTGCCAAAGGACGGCTAAGTCACGTTTTTTTAGGGAAGCGTTATCCATAGAGATAGTTTGAAACCATTGAAAAATGATGGCGCCATTATCGCGCATTTGTAATTAAGACTCAAAGGATCGTAATTATTAGTGATGAACTGCAAACTGAAGTGACTTATATTAGAATGGCACCAAAATAGAATAATACTAAGGAAATAAAATGCTTATTAGTAGGGTGTTATCATCAACGTTGTCTACTATAGGGAGTAATAAAATAGCTTTGTTAAGGATGTCATACCTGCCGGTTGCATGTTTTCTTATAATTGAGGTTTGGTTATTAAAGTCTGAAAGTAGAATATTGTTATTAGTTGGAATTGTTCTTAATATCTATATCTACTCAATATTTTGTATCGGTATTCATAGGCTGAATCTTATTGGGAAAGGAGCAAACCAGACGTTGGGAAATATCAGACTAAAGTTCCGCGAATGTAAGTATATTGGCTATTTGTTTATTATTGGGTTGTTCACTAGCTTAGCCAAAATGGCCGTGTTTATACCTTACATTGGGCAGCTTCTAGCAATAGTCTTGGTCATATATGTATTTTCAAGATTGGTTTTGGTTTTACCAGCAGTAGCTATTGATAGGTCGTTAAGTATTAAAGAAGCATTTCATATCACTAAGGATCATCGTTTAGAAATATTCATATTGTTAGGAGTGATCCCAACTTTAATAATATTGCCTTTGTATTTATTAGACTACAGCTTGATGAGTCAAATTATCAGTTCGATTTACACAACGATTATCATGATCTTTAATATTGGTCTAATCTCCCAGACATTTGAGCTGTTAGTTGGGGTTGAGGAAGATGAAGACAACATAAGCGTTAAACTTTAAGTGTTTTTGATAGGGATGTTGCACATAAATTTAAAGTTCATAGCGAGTCATTAAAGCCAGATATAAAAAAGCCGACAAACGCCGGCTTTTTTTATGGAGCTATCAGAACAATAAATTAATAACGATAGTGTTCTGGCTTGTAAGGGCCTTCTACAGGTACGTTGATATAATCAGCCTGATCCTGACGCAAGGTAGTTAAACGAGCACCAATACGTTCAAGGTGCAGGCGAGCTACTTTTTCATCAAGGTGTTTAGGCAGGATATAAACATCGTTGTCATATTTATCGCCGTTCTTCCATAACTCAATTTGAGCCAACACCTGGTTGGTGAAAGAGTTAGACATAACGAAGCTTGGGTGGCCTGTAGCACAGCCAAGGTTCACTAAGCGACCTTTAGCTAATAAAGTGATGCGCTTACCATCAGGGAATCTGATTTGGTCAACCTGCTCTTTAATGTTAATCCACTCGTATTTTTCCAGACTGGCTACGTCAATTTCATTATCGAAGTGACCAATGTTACAAACGATCGCCTGGTCTTTCATGCGCTCCATGTGCTCATGACGAATGATGTCATAGTTACCTGTCGCTGTTACAACAATGTCAGCTTGCTCAACAATGTTTGGATCTTCAAGATCGACCACACGATAACCTTCCATTGCTGCTTGTAACGCACAAATTGGATCTATTTCAGTAACCCAGACAGTGGCGCCTAAACCACGAAGCGATTGAGCAGAACCTTTACCCACATCACCATAACCGCAAACGATAGCGATTTTACCGGCGATCATGACGTCAGTAGCGCGCTTAATACCGTCTACTAGAGACTCACGACAGCCGTATAAGTTATCAAACTTGGACTTAGTTACTGAGTCGTTGACGTTAATCGCTGGGAATGGCAATTCGCCACGTTTTTTCATTTGGTATAAGCGAGCAACACCTGTAGTGGTTTCTTCAGTCACACCCTGAATGTTGGCTAAAGTGCGAGAGTAGAAGTCGCTATCTTGAGATAGCTTAAGCTTGATTGCTTTAAATAAGGCGACTTCTTCTTCACTTTTAGGGTTATCTAATACAGAAATATCTTTTTCAGCACGAGTACCAAGAATAAGAAGTGTCGTTGCATCGCCACCATCATCCAGAATCATGTTCGGAGAGCCGCCATCATGCCATTCCATAATGTGGTGCGTGTATTCCCAATACTCGTCTAAAGTTTCGCCTTTATAAGCGAAAACAGGGATACCTTGATCAGCAATTGCTGCGGCAGCATGATCTTGAGTTGAGTAGATGTTACAGGATGCCCAACGGACTTCAGCACCTAATGCAATTAAGGTTTCGATCAGCATGGCTGTTTGAATAGTCATGTGCAGAGACCCTGCAATACGTGCGCCTTTTAAAGGTTGTTCTGAACCATACTCTTCGCGTACAGCCATCAAACCAGGCATTTCACTTTTTGCCATGTCGATTTCTTTGTGGCCCCAGTTAGCGAGAGCAATATCTTTAATGATGTGGTCAGTCATAATTTTCCCAGATTTTTCAGGCCTCGTTTAATTCAAAAATAGAGTTAAAAAAGGCCGTTCAGTGAGTGTAAAAGTAATTAGATTATAAGTTAGCGGCAGCGCGCAATGCGTCTGCTTTATCCGTTCTTTCCCAGGTAAAGCTGTCTTCAGTACGGCCAAAGTGACCATAGGCTGCAGTGGCTTGATAAATCGGTTGAAGCAAATTCAACATTTTGGTTAAGCCGCGAGGACGTAAGTCGAAGTGTTCACGTACCAGGTTAACCAGCTTGTCTTCGCTGATTTTGCCAGTACCAAAGGTATTAATACTGATTGAAGTTGGTTCGGCAACACCGATGGCATACGAGACTTGAATCTCACAACGATCGGCAAGTCCAGCAGCAACGATGTTCTTGGCAACATAACGGCCAGCATACGCGGCGCTACGGTCAACTTTTGATGGGTCTTTGCCGGAGAAAGCTCCGCCGCCGTGACGCGCCATACCGCCATACGTATCAACGATAATCTTACGGCCTGTTAGACCGCAGTCACCCATTGGGCCGCCGATAACGAACTTACCGGTTGGATTAACGAAGTATTTAGTTTTGTCACTGATCCATTCAGCTGGCAAAACAGGTTTGATAATTTCTTCAATGACAGCTTCCTGAAGATCCTTTAAGGAAATCTCAGGGTTATGCTGAGTAGACAGGACAACAGCATCAATACCAACCGGCTGATCATTTTCGTACCGGAAAGTGAGCTGGCTTTTGGCATCTGGACGTAACCAGGCCAAAGTGCCATTTTTACGCAGTTCAGCCTGTTTCTGAACCAGGCGGTGCGAATAGGTAATCGGAGCAGGCATTAACACGTCGGTTTCATTGCTGGCGTAACCAAACATGAGGCCCTGGTCACCGGCACCCTGTGCTTCCGGGTCATCGCGGTCAACACCTTGAGCAATGTCAGGACTTTGTTTGCCGATAGCATTCAGTACCGCGCAAGACTCCCAGTCGAAACCCATTTCAGAGCTGTTATAGCCAATTTCTTTAATGGTGTTTCGCGCAAGCTCTTCAATATCAACCCACGCAGAGGTCGCAACTTCTCCTGCGACAATCACCATCCCCGTTTTAACCATGGTTTCGACAGCAACGCGAGCATTGATATCTTGCGCTAGAATGGCATCAAGTACCGCGTCGGAAATCTGGTCGGCAATTTTGTCAGGATGTCCTTCAGATACGGACTCCGACGTAAATACGGAATAATTGCTCATTTCTACTAAGTTACCTTTTATTTAAAACAGAGTGATAAAACCAACGTAACAACACTAAAATGCTGGTCAAAAAGTAGGCGGATTTTACACTGTTTGGACGTCTAAATCACCTATTTTTACACCTTTGTCTGTGAAAATCACATGAAAAGAATTGGTGTTTATTATAAAGAGCAAAAAAGATAAATAAACCTTAATAAAATTATAAAAGCCAATAAAATCAATGGTAAAAACCCTACAGTAAATAATGGTATACCGCCGGCTAAGGGCTGGTGGTAAATTAGGAAGTGCTAAATGTACGATGTTACATAGCACCTATAACTGAAAGGCATAATTGATTAGAATCATCATTCTAAGCAACAAAAATAATGACAGAGCAGGAAGGATTAATGACGCCACAATTAAAATACCGAAAGCATAAGTTTGACGAAGGTGAGCCCTTATCACCCTGGCGTGAAAAAATTCATGAAGTGATTTTTGAAGCGGATACCTTTGCTGGCAAGACTTTTGATGTGGCTTTGATCATCACCATCTTTATCAGTGTCCTGGCGGTGATGCTCGATAGCGTTAAAGTGATTTCGGTACAATACGGTAGTTTGCTGCTTGCAGCAGAATGGGCGTTCACCATCTTGTTTACTATTGAATATATCTTGCGTTTGATTAGTGTCCGAAAGCCTATGCAATATGCAAAAAGCTTTTATGGGGTGGTGGATTTACTCTCAATAATCCCCACTTATTTAACGTTAATTATCGTCGATGCAAAGTACTTCCTTATTATTCGTATTTTAAGAGTGCTGAGAATATTCAGGATTTTTAAGCTGGCTAATTATATGGGCGAAGCCAGTCTGATGATGAATGCGCTGAGAAACAGTGGTACCAAAATCAGTGTGTTCTTGTATACCGTTCTGATGTCTGTTGTGGTGTTCGGCTCTTTGGTTTACGTCATAGAAGGGCCGGAAAATGGCTTCAGTAGTATTCCAACGTCAGTTTATTGGGCTATCGTGACCCTGACCACTGTTGGTTATGGCGATATCTCACCACAAACCCCCGTCGGACAATTCCTTGCATCCTGCATCATGATTCTAGGTTACGGTTTAATTGCGGTTCCTACCGGGATCTATAGTGCAGAAATTACTCGCGAAGTTATGAAGAAAAAAGATGTTACCAATAATGCCTGCCCAGCCTGTGCTTACGAAGGGCACGATAAGGATGCAGAGTTTTGCAAAAAATGCGGGGCTAAGCTGTAAAAATAAAGTGTGCAGTCGTACATAAAAAAGGGTAGCTATCAGCTACCCTTTTTTATGTGAGTTATTAAGTTACTTACCTATTAACTCTTTAGTTCCTTGTAGATATTCTTTGCCTTTTTCCTGCACAGTCTCTGGGTCATTGGTTTCAGAGGCGATATGTACTTTCTCCAGGTTTTCCTGAGTTTTGTTCAAATGTTCTTCGATAAATTGTAGAGCGTTTTCCAGGCTGTACGACATCTGATGAATTTCAGCCATTGTGTATGGGGTTAACTCATATTGGATGCGACCTTCAAGCTGTGCATTATACTTTTCTATAATGGTAAAGGCTTCGGCGAGAGTTTCTGGTTTTTCACCTTTGAAGTGTTTGACATCGGTTGCTTGGGCTGATGCTAAAGTGAAGCCAGTTACAGCCAACGCGATAAACAATTTCTTAACTATCATAAAAAAACCTTCTAATGAGAATGATTGTTGTTTGCATTCTACTACCGGGATGCTGGTGTGCCAAGTGATCCAAATCAATACTTCAATAGATAATATTAATGGTTTAATGTAATTCCCAGCTAAACGTAATAGACGCTTTTAGTCATGACTTTGGACATCAGGCCCATGGCGCCTTTTATCGGTTTAGGTAGCTCTGCACCGCCATGCTCAAGTGCAGTAGTGGCGTGTTTGAGTTCTTCTTCACGCATCTGTTGCAATATGACACGACTCTTGCTGTCCTGAATCGGTAGCTTTTGCAAGTGATCATCGAGATGACGACAGACCTGATGCTCAGTTTCAGCGACAAATCCCAAGCTCCATTTGTCACCAGCTATACCGGCAAGTGCGCCTATAGTGAAAGAACTTGCATACCAGAAGGGGTTGAGAATGCTTTCGCGGCTCCCAAGCTCATGAATGCGCTCGCTGCACCAGGCCAGATGGTCGATCTCTTCCTGCGCAGCCTGTTCCATCTTGTCGCGAATATTGGGTAGTTTGGCGGTTAGTGCCTGTCCTTGATATAGCGCCTGGGCGCAGACTTCGCCCGTATGGTTAATACGCATCAGGCTCGCGGCGTGGTTCTTATCTTGATCAGACATTTTAGATTCATCAATGTCGTGCGCCGGGTTAGGTCGAGGCTTTGCATCATAAATGCCTCGGGTGGTTTTCAGCGCTGAGTCCGCTACCAGACAAAGTCGATCAAAAAAGCTGTATTGACGCATAGATCTGCTACACTTATTCGCTCAAAGAAAAGCTATTGTAGCGATAAATCATAAGAAAGTTAATCTCGGGCGTCAGTCATAAAAGCATGAAATAGAGGCAATTTATTAACCATGGGCGATACATTAGAAAAAAACGATCTGGCAATACTCATAGAATCCAAAAATCCCATTATAGTTATTGAGTCGCATGAAGAATCTCGGGTCACAGAACTACTGACAAAAGTAGCGATTAAACTTAAGAAGCCACTCTTTGGTTGGCATTTGACCGAAGGCCTACGCCGAGTTGAGATGACCAGTTCGCACTTTGCGCCATTAGAGGATACACAAAAACCGGATGATTGTTTAAAGCATATTAAACGCATGGAGCGTCCTGGCATTTATGTACTCTATGACTTCCATCCCTTTCTTGATGAGCAGCATCCGGAGCAGGTTCGATTGGTCAAAGATATTGCGCTACAGTTTCAAAAGTATTACCAAACTTTGGTGCTGGTCAGCCACAAGCTGAAGCTGCCAGAAGAAATACGAAGATTTTCTGCCAGATTTGATTTACGGCTTCCCAGTCATCAGGAGTTAGAGAAGTTAATTCATGCCGAAGCAACCCGATGGGCGCTTAATAATCAAGGTCAAAAAGTAAGAACAGATAAACCCACTATGCAGCGTCTGGTTAAGAATCTGACAGGTCTAACATTAAGTGACGCTCAGCAAATTATTCGTAATCTAATTTACGATGACGGCGCCATTACCGACTGCGAAATGGATAAAGTGAATAAGGCTCGTTATGAGCTTTTGGATTTAGAAGGAGCCGTACATTATGAATATGAAACGGCACATTTTGCCGACGTTGGAGGTATGTCTAAGCTCAAACAATGGCTTGAGATGCGGCGGAAAATATTCACCAGTGATCAGGATCTTGGTTTGGATAAACCAAAAGGGATCATGTTAGTGGGTGTGCAGGGTGGCGGTAAATCACTGGCTGCCAAAGCCGTTGCAGGAATGTGGGGCGTGCCATTATTGCGCCTGGATTTTGGTGCTTTATACAGCAAGTGGCATGGTGAAAGTGAAAAGAATTTACGGGAGTCGCTAAAGCTTGCCGAAATGATGGCGCCTTGTGTCTTATGGCTGGATGAAGTTGAAAAAGGTATATCGACTGGCGATAACGATGGCGGAACTTCCAAAAGAGTACTCGGTACTATGCTGACTTTTATGCAGGAGAATAAACTGCCAATTTTTATTGTCGCAACTGCTAATGATATTTCAGCACTACCACCCGAGTTGGTTCGTAAAGGTCGCCTGGATGAAATCTTTTTTGTCGACTTACCAGATTTTGATTCTCGCCAAGAGATATTCAGAATACATTTAAGTAAACGCAAACAAGGTTCTGAGCTGTTTGATTTAGCAAAACTAGCTGAGGCCACTGAAGGCTTTAGCGGAGCTGAGATCGAACAGGCGGTGATTGCGGGTTTATACGCTGCGCATTATGGTGATAAGCCCTTATGTAATGAGACATTGCTAGGTGAGGTTGCAGCTACCAGCCCACTCTCTAAAGTGATGGCAGAGAAAATGGTAGCGCTTAGGCAATGGGCCGAAGGTCGTGCTGTCGTTGCCAACTGACTGAAAGAATAAAGGAGCTTTAATGAAACTGATCTATTCCACCGCATCGCCCTATGCTCGAACTGCGCGAATTTTTGTGCATGAGCTTGGATTAAACGATCAAGTAGAAGAAGTCTTTCAGCATCCTTTTGATGATCCCGCGGAGCTGATTGAAGCCAATCCACTGTGCAAGGTGCCTTGCCTAATTGATGACAACGGTAATGCATTATTTGATAGTCAGGTGATCTGTGAATATCTGGATGCACAGGTAGGTAACCGTTTGTTTAAAGAGATTAACAACGATTGGCATCTAAAAACTCTATATTCTCTGACGCGTGGTTTATTGGATTCGGCCGTCGCTTGGCAGCAGGATAAAATGCGCGCGGAATTGCAGTCTGATTTCTGGCAAGAACGATTTACCAAGAGTATTGATCGTGGCTTAGACTACCTTGAGAAGCGACTGAATGAGTTACCAAAGGAGTTTTCCGCCATCCACATTAATCTAATTGCTGTGTTGGACTATTTGGACTTCAGGCATGCTGAGTACCAATGGCAGACAAAGTTTACTAAGCTCAAGAGTTGGTGGCAGGTATATAAAGAAAAGCCCTCGATTGTAGCAACACAACCGAAGGCTTAGGGAACGATTAAAGGAACTGAGCAATCAGTTACTTTTTACGCCAGGCACCATTGATATTGATGTAGTGACCGGGTTGCGTCTTGTCTAGATTACGTTTTGCCGCAATGGCTTCGACTTCAGCTAGCGTAATGTTAGCTTTGCGCGCTTCCTGTGCGTAGATAGAACGTCTTTTATCGTTAATATCTTGCACGAAAGAGCGAATCTGAGAGCTTGGATTAGACGCTACAATTCCGACATAGCCGGTAGACATCTCGCCAACGATTCCTTGATCCTTAAGTGTGCCGATATCCAGTGCAAATGCATGCGCTGATATTAGTAAACTAACCATTAATGCCATTATTGAATAACTAAGCTTCTTCATAAGTGATTCTCCTAAAATAACCCTGAGTCTTCGCTCAAGGCCTTATCCAATTCACGTTCTACCTTAACCACAATTTCATGCTTAATGGTGAAGTCACCGATGATGTGGATAGGCTTGTCGGGAGCTTCCAATTTTACTGTGCAAGCCGTTGCCATCAAAGATAGGCTGGCGACTGCAAGTAAGGAGGCTAATCCGTTTAATTTCATACTGATTCCTTATACAGATTATTAACTGAGGATAATTACTATTTTACGAGCTTAACATGAATTATCACTGAATTTTGAGTAAATCCTTCTGTTTTAAATCATCCAGCACGGGCGTTGCCATATCTCCGGTGACCAGCATGGAGTAAAGCAGGTTCGGAAGGTTGCCACGCAAGGTCAGATCAAGCTTGATTGGGAAGCCATTATAAACATCAGGGTTAGAGCCAAGTGTGTACAGGGTAATGATGTAGTCGCCTTCGCTACTATAATCAATAGTGCCGCTGAGTTCTTTATAATGAAAGTTTTCGAGCGCCTGAAAGGCAATGTTAGCTTCTTTGCCACCATCTGATTTGAGCTTTAGGATACCAGGCTTTTTACTGATAAAGGTACCATTGGTGATCTGTCGAGATTCTGACTTGATGATTAATGGCAGTATAAGGTCAAATTTGCTGGAGACCGAAAGCTTCTCACTTTCCAAGGCAGTAAGAAGGCTTTGCAAATTGATATTCGACAAAAGGAGCGTGAATGGCTTGATCGAGGTTTTATGCATATCAAAGCGTGGGATGCTGATGGTGCCGCCCAGTAGTTGACCGCTGATATCATGGAATTGATAGTCGGTAGCAGTATGTTCGAGCTTAAAACTCAGATCAGTGATAGCGATACCGGCGGCTAACTCAATACTGTCAACTTTGGCATTGACCGAACCCTGGAAAGAGGATTGTTTACTCAGGTTATCGGTAACCGACGCATTTTTGAGGGCAAGCTTATCATAGAGCAAACTTAAATTGTCTACATTGAGAACCCCCTCAAAAAGCAGTTTCAGGGGGTCACCTGAAAGTTTCTTTATATTAAAATCGCCGCCGGTAACCTGTAATGCTGGATAAGCTTTTAAAAAAGGTGCCCAGCTTTTTAATGTCAGCATCGGCAAACTTGAACGATCAACCTGAAGGTTGTGTGTGCTTAACTTTAGGTTATAAACATAACGAACGGGAATCGTATTCTGTGAATGCTGCAAGGATCCTTTGGCAGTGAAAGTCTGCTTGAGTAGCTTCCAGTCAAATTTGCCACTGACGTAATCTACTGCGATATTATTATTGAGATAGCTGGCCTGAACAAAGCTAAGTTCGCCATTTATTGCTGCATTCAACGGATCTGGTTTTAGTGACCCTTTGATATCGTAAAGTGTTAGGGGTTGCTTGGTCAGTGAAAGTTGTTTTGCCGAATAATGAGCTTTTAAATCGTCGTTAATAAGATCGATTTGTGCCGTCAGCTGATTGGCATTAAACGTTTCATCAGTTAGGGCAAGCTTGAGATTAACGGGGTTTACCAGTTTTAAGTTAAGCTTATTATTGGTGGTAACTGGCGAAGGAGTCTTATTTTTTTCGGCGAGTGTGGCGATCAGATTCTGTGTCCAATCAACAGCACCTTGCCATTGGTGGTTGGGTAAATCAATACTATAGGCATTGCCTTTCAAAGTGCTATTAGCAAGGTCGAGATGCAACTGCTGGCTTTTAAGCTGAAGCTTGCCATCAAGCAAGCTGGCTGAAGCATTGATATGAGCCTTGAGAGAGCTTGCATTAAAGTTAAGGCTTTTATCGTTAGTGCGATAGCTTGCTTTTGGTAAATTAAGGTCAGCAGTAATTTGCGCCGATACTCGTTGCTCTGATGCGGTGAGGGTTTTTGACAGACCCAGAGAGGCGTTATCAATTGAAGCTGTCGTTTGCAGGTTATGATTGTTGGCAGTTAGCTCTAACTTGCCATTGGCTTTCAAAGTTTGTGTTTCATGATTTAAATCGAGTTGGGTATCGTCGCGGGCTATCAATTCAAGCAGAACCTTTTTATCAAGCTGTTGTGTTTCCAGGGTTAAGCCGAACTCTTTTGCATAGCTTGCTACTTCTTGTTCAAACCATGCGGAATTAAATCGCAGCGGTATCTCTAATCTACTGTTTTGTTGGAGGGTGGCTGTAAACTGTTTGTCAGCATGTTGCTGGAGGGTGGCGGCTAGATCAAAACTGATAGTGTCGAGCTCAGTAGAATAAATTTGGATGAACGGAATCTGTTCGATCTCGCCAGCTAAATCCAGCTGCCAGCCGGATTGAGACAATGGAGATGCCTTCAATGTCAGATGGTTATTGCTTTGTTGCAAATCTAGAGTAAGCGTCTTAAGGGATTGGTTACCGTGCTGAATGTTCGCTGCCAGATCGAAATTGAGACTCATCCAGTCAATTTGGCTATTCAATCGTAATGTACTGTCATCAGCTTTAAATTGAACATCAGAAAGCTGAAAGTTCTGCCCTGCAAAACCTTGCAGTTCAACTTTATCAATCGATAACTGATTGATCGGTAGCTGTGGAAGTGTGATTGTTTGAGGGAGCTGAAAACGGGTATCGGTGGATTTTTCCTTTGCTGAGGATAGTTTGATAATAGCTTTTTCAGCAGAAACACCCAGCAATTTTTGCTGCCATAAAGAATAGCGAAGCTCGCTATTGGTGAGTTCAATGGCAACTGTATTTGGTCCGTCAATATGCAGAGTCAGTTGCTTGACTTTGGTGCGAGTAAGACCGGGGCGCTCCAAGTCGAGTGATTCTAGCTGTATCGATGCAGGTAAAAATTTAGCCAGTTGACCGGGCACCCAATAGGGGGATGTCCAGTAGGCGATCACAAACAATAACGCCAGAACGGCGCTGATCCATGCAGTCCATTTAAGAATCTTTTTAATCAAGTGAAAACCAGTCCGCTTCTATTGTTTTAAAGCATAAAAAAAGCCTTACAGGTAAGTGTAAGGCTTTTTGATGAATGGTCAATGAACTGGTTTTATTTTGCCTGTTCACGAGCAATTGCCCTATGACCGATATCGGTACGGTAATAAACCTTATCCCAGGAGATTTGTTTTACTCCCTCATAGGCTTTTGCCTGAGCTTCAGTCACAGAATCACCCAAGGCAACTACACATAGAACACGACCGCCATTTGTCACAATCTGCCCATCTTTTTCGGCAGTTCCAGCGTGAAAAACCTTAGCGCCGGAAACAGAGTCAAGACCATGAATGACATCGCCTTTGTGGTAGCTTTCCGGGTAACCACCAGCGGCCAGCACTACGCCCACTGCTGCGCGCGAATCCCACTCGACAGTAGTAGTATCCAACTTGCCATCAAGTGCGGCTAAACAGAGTTCAGCTAAATCTGACCGCAGGCGACTCATGATTGGCTGGGTTTCAGGGTCACCAAAGCGGCAGTTGTATTCCAGAACCTTGGGTACGCCATCAGCATCAATCATCACGCCAGCATACAAAAAGCCCGTGTAAGGGTGACCTTCGGCGGCCATGCCTTCGACCGTAGGAATAATCACTTGCTGCATGATGCGGTCATGCATTGCAGGCGTGACAACCGGAGCAGGGGAGTAAGCCCCCATGCCGCCCGTATTTGGGCCTGTGTCGCCATTGTCGCGAGCTTTGTGATCCTGTGAGGTTGCCAATGGCAGAATGTTCTTGCCATCAACCATCACGATGAAGCTGGCTTCTTCGCCTTGCAGGAATTCTTCAACCACTACGCGATGACCGGCATCACCAAACTTATTGCCCGCCAACATATCGTCAATTGCTTCATCAGCCTGTTCGATGGTTTGCGCAATAATAACGCCTTTACCAGCCGCCAGACCGTCGGCCTTTATCACGATAGGCGTACCCATGTCGCGAACATAAGCTTTGGCTGGTTCGATGTCGGTAAAGTTCTGGTAAGCAGCGGTTGGAATATTGTGGCGCGCTAAAAAGTCTTTGGTGAAGGCTTTTGAGCCTTCCAGCTGCGCGGCACCCTTAGTAGGGCCAAAACATTTAAGACCAGCTTCAGTAAAGGCATCCACTACACCAATGACCAGCGGTGCTTCTGGGCCGACAATGGTCAGCTCAACATTATTATCTTTAGCAAAAGTGATTAAGCTGTGGATGTCTTCGCCACCAATGGCAACCGTCTGCACCTTATCTTCCAGCGCAATACCGGCATTACCAGGTGCTACAAATACAGTGTCGACATTAGCGGATTGGGCGACTTTCCATGCCAAAGCATGTTCGCGTCCACCGCTACCAATAATCAATACGTTCATATCAATTCCTATAGCAAACACTTATTAATGACGGAAGTGACGCATGCCGGTAAAGACCATGGCCATGCCATGCTCATTGGCTGCTTCAATAATTTCATCATCGCGAATTGAGCCACCAGGCTGAATCACCGCAGTTATACCTGCTTCAGCGGCTGCATCAATACCATCGCGGAATGGGAAGAAAGCATCAGATGCCATCACAGAGCCCTTAACTTCAAGGTTCTCGTCGGCAGCTTTAATGCCAGCAATTTTGGCACTATAGACACGGCTCATCTGGCCGGCGCCAACACCAATAGTTTGCCCTTTGCGTGCATAAACAATGGCATTAGACTTAACGTATTTGGCCACTTTCCAGCAGAACATCAAGTCGCGCATTTCTTCTTTGCTGGGCTCGCGTTTGCTGACGATGCGTAAATCGTCTTCGAAAACCATGCCCAGGTCGCGATCTTGCACTAACAGGCCACCATTAACACGTTTGAAATCGTGCGCAGCAAGAGGCGCAGACCATTCGCCACATTCAAGTAAGCGAACATTCTGTTTGCTGGCAACTGCAGCTTTGGCATCTTCAGACACTTTAGGTGCGATAATGACTTCGACAAATTGGCGCTCAACAATCGCTTTAGCTGTTTCGCCATCCAATTCCCGGTTAAAGGCAATGATGCCACCGAAAGCTGAGGTTGGGTCTGTCTGGAACGCAAGGTCATAAGCCTGACCAATGTTGTCGGCAATCGCTACACCACATGGGTTGGCATGCTTAACGATAACGCAGGCTGGCTCATCAAAGCTCTTGACGCACTCAAGAGCAGCATCGGTATCAGCAACATTGTTAAAGGATAGTTCTTTACCCTGCAATTGTGTGGCAGTCGCAACGCTGGCTTCCTGTGGATTGTGCTCAACATAGAAAGCTGCGGTTTGATGCGGGTTCTCACCATAACGCATATCCTGTGCTTTCTTGTATTGCACAGAATAGGTCGGCGGGAATTCGCTATTGTCTTCCGCTGCCTGTACACCAAGGTAGTTAGAGATAGCCGCATCATAACGGGCAGTATGCGCGTAGGCTTTAGCCGCTAAACGGAAGCGGGTTGGCAGATCAACGCCGCCATTATCGGTGATTTGGCGTGCCACTTCGCTGAAGTCATCATTTTCAACGACGATAGTGACGTCTTGATGGTTTTTTGCGGCAGAGCGAACCATAGTGGGGCCGCCAATGTCGATGTTCTCAATCGCATCTGAAAGGGTCGCATCCGCACGAGCAATAGTGCTCTCGAAAGGGTAGAGGTTTACTACGACCAGATCGATGCCAATGATGTCGTGTTCTTGCATGACATCATCGTCCATACCACGACGACCAAGAATTGCGCCATGAACTTTAGGGTGCAAGGTTTTAACGCGGCCATCCATCATTTCTGGAAAGCCAGTGTAATCCGCAACGTCGGTGACTGTGATGCCGTTGTCGCGCATCAATTTTGCAGTACCGCCAGTGGATAAAATTTCGATGCCTTTATCGGCAAGGGCTTGGGCAAATTCAACTACACCAGTTTTGTCAGAGACGCTGATCAATGCGCGCTTGACTGGGCGATAGTTAGACATGGTAGCTCCTATAAAAAATTTAGGGTTCTGATACGAACCCTAATTTGTGGTGACTGTTTGTGTTACAGAAGATTGTAGCGTTTAAGCTTCTTACGCAAGGTTCCGCGATTCAGGCCTAAAACCTGGGCGGCTTTAGTCTGATTGTTGCGCGTATAGTCCATAATGGCGCGTAACAATGGTTCTTCTACTTGCGTTAGAACCAAGTCATACACTTCGCTTAAAGGCTGACCATGCATCTGCTTTAAATAGTTCTGCATTGACATGGCAACGTGCTCACGCAAAGTTGGGTTGGATGCAAACGAGTTACCGTCTACTGGGTTGTCTTGGTTGTTACTTTCTCGAGTTAGATTTGTATCAAAGATAGTCATGCTGCTATAGCCTGTTGCTTTTGTTCAAAATAACGGTCTAAAACGCCCAACTGTTCAGCACCATCGTCGATGGCATTGAAGGTTCGACGAAACTCATTGGCATCTGCCTGTTCTTGCAAATACCAGGAAACATGTTTGCGTGCGATGCGAGGTCCCATCACTGCGCCGTAAAATTCGTGCAAAGCGGTGATATGGCCGAGCAACACCTGGCGCACTTCCTGCCAGCCGGGTGCCGCAAGCTTCTCACCAGTCTGCAGATAGTGCCAGACTTCGCGGAAGATCCACGGATTACCCTGTGCGCCGCGACCAATCATCAACCCATCAACACCGGTGTAATCCAATACAAACTTGGCTTTTTCGGGGCTGGTGATATCGCCATTGGCAACTACCGGAATGGATACTGACTGCTTAATCGCCGCAATCGTATCGTACTCAGCGTTACCCAGATACTTGTCAGCGCGGGTGCGGCCATGAACCACCAACGCCTGAATGCCTGCCTGTTCCGCAATCTGGGCAATCTGCACACCGTTACGGTTGTCATGATTCCAGCCTGTGCGGATCTTAAGGGTGACCGGAACCTCAACCGCAGCCACAACGGCGTTCAGAATGTCTTCCACCAGCTGAGGATCTTGTAAAAGCGCTGAACCAGCGGCCTTTTTACAGACCTTCTTTGCGGGACATCCCATATTAATATCAATAATTTCAGCACCATTTTGCACATTGTATTGCGCAGCCTGAGCTAACATGTCTGGCTCAGCACCGGCAATCTGCACAGAGCGGATGCCTGGCTCTCCCTGATGATTACTACGCTGGATACTTTTTCGTGTATTACGTAGTTGTGGGTTGGCGGCGATCATTTCAGAAACGGTCAGGCCAGCCCCAAGCTCTTTGCATAGTTGACGGAAGGGACGATCAGTCACACCCGCCATCGGCGCCAGGATCAACGGATTGTCTAGTTGATAAGGACCAATTCGCATAAGCGCCATCAGGGTTGAATTTAAGGTCGCCGATCATACACGCTTTAAATGGTTTTTTGAACGGAATTTGTATAAAAAAGCATCAATTTTTTGCTTGACAATATAGCCGTCAACGGCTTACGTGTAATTCGCTAATATGATATTAAATCGGTCATTGGATATGCTTACAGCGGGTATCTATATACATTTGCTCGATGTAATTATTGAACCAACTGCACCTGATAACCACTGTAATGCTCTAGGCTACTATTGAAACTAAAGCCAATTTGTACGGATTGACCGGGCTGAATCAGGGCATTGTGGTTCACTTCGGGCAAATATTGCTCGGGCGAGTAAACTGGGCTTTTATATTGGTTACCTTTAATATCGCTCAAAATAACCTGTATTTTTGGGAAAGGCTGGGCAAAGTCCGCCAAGTTCTTCAAAACCATGCTGACTTCTTTTTGCCCGCCAGGACTTTCAGACACATCAATAGAGCTAACACGATACAGCTTTAAGTCCTGCAATGGTGGCACTACGCACTGAAATACTTTACAGGAAGTCTGCAGTACGGGGCGCCAGCTTGTATCTTGTGATAAGACCATTTTGTTTGGCCAGATAAATAGAAACCATATTCCCAGGAATATTAAGATCAGCCCCGCCAAGGAATAGATGAACCACTTGATAAAGTGTGGCGCAGAACTGTGAGTAGCTTCAATCGCCAGCTCGTAATGCTCGCTTTTATCTTCGTCAGTCAATTCTGGGATAGCGCTATCCATGATCTTGTCTTCAGCTTGTTCAACTGTCTCTTCCATTTGCGCTTTTTGCGTTTCTTTATCTAAAGACACCAAAGAGTCGGTGGCTAAAAATAATGAATGACAGTTACCACAACGGACATGCCCGGACGCCACTTCAAGGTGCTCACGACGCAATTTGAACACTGATTTACAGTGTGGACAGTTGGTTAAAAAGGTTTCGCTCATAGCTCTGAAATGACTACCCCATAGAACAACTTAATAGTGAAAAGGCCAAAACATATAAGGGTTAAGATTTTTTAGTTCCTGATAAACGCGCCCAGTCTTCCTGAACTTTGGCATCATCCATCTCGAACCATTGACTGTAAAGGCTGTTTAATTCACCAGCCTGAGTTTCAAGCAGGCCTGATAATACCAGATTACCGCTTACTTGCACCGAATTTGCAATGGATTCTGCCAACTGGCGCAAAGGTTCGGCCAGAATATTGGCGACCAGAATATCCGCCTGCGGTAGTTTGACTTGCTCAGGCAAGCCTAACACCAGTCGCTTGCTGTCGATACCATTACGCTGTAGGTTTTGCTTGGTTGCTTCAATCGCCTGCGGATCAATATCGACCGCATAGACCTTTTCGGCACCAAGCAGTAGAGCAGCGATGGCTAAAACTCCAGAACCGCAACCGTAATCAATCACGGTTTTGCCAGTCAGGTCGGCACTATCTAGCCATTGTAGACATAATGCGGTGGTGGCATGGGTGCCAGTACCGAAGGCCAGGCCCGGATCAAGTTTGATATTAACCGCATCAGGCTCAGGCGCTTCACACCAGCTGGGGATAATCCAGACTCTTTGTCCAAACTGCATCGGTTTGAAGTTTTCCATCCATGAGCGTTCCCAATCCTGATCACGAATAATCTCCCATTCGTACTGCTGGCCAATATGCTGAGCAAACTCATGCGATTGAATATTGCTGTCGATGGCTTTAGTGTCAATATCAGCTGCAAACAAAGCCAAAACAATTAGATGTTCCCACAACGGGGTTTCGCCTGGTTTGGGTTCCAGAATCGGTTTGTCTTCGGCGTCCAGAAAAGTGACTGCAAGCGCACCCAGTTCCATCAGGTAATCACTTAGTGAATCTGCATCTGGGTGTTTATAGTTAAATTTAAGTTGTATCCAAGCCATGGTAAAAGCGAATCGATAATTTGCCGCTATTATAGAGGCAAAGCCCGAGATCTACTAATAGCGCATTGAATTGGCAGGGTTTCCTTGTTATAACCTGAATAAGGTCAGAGTTGATACTGATCGGCTTGTTAATGACAAGCTTATGATCAAAGGTCGCAAGGAGTTATTATGTCGCTAAAGGATAGCGTTAAGGATGCACTGATTGAGCAACTCGAGAAACTCGAAGGGCGCATCAATCATTTCTACTTAGATTCTGTGGGAGCGGTGGTGATCGGTATTAACCACCAGGTGGCATCAGAAGATGCAGCCGCAGATCTTCCTCTTTATATTCCCCGTATGTTTAACTGGTGGTTGCGTCGAGCGACAGCGGAAGAAAAGCGCGCAGAATACCAGTTCGTGCAATTAAATGGTCCAGATAACCCACGCCGCTTTAAGGCCAGCTATTATAAACAGTTTACTCGTCTGATTATGTTGGACGACGATATAGATGCTCTGTTGCTTAAACATATCAATAATTGTTATCAGGAATTGGAACAGCTTTATAACCGTCAAAACGGGTTTCAGAGTAACTTCGATGAGTTTCCGGACGAAGTGCAGTTGGCTTTATTCGATATGATATTTCATCTAGGGATGACAAACCTACGTACCAGCTGGCCAAAATTTAATGGCGCCATCAAAATTGAAGATTGGAAAACTGCTGCTGCAGAGTCGCGTCGTCGGCAAGTTTCGCCAGTACGAAATAATTATGTACGGGATTTATTTCTGTTAGCCCATCAAAAGCAACAGGGCATTGTAGAGCGAAGATCTAAGGCGTCCTAACTAATTATAAAAGCAGGTTTTGATCATGATAGAGCTCAGTCATTGGCTATTGGATTTAGAAAGGGGTGGCAAAGGTAATTTGGAAGTTAGAAGATTCTTTATTTTGAACGAATATTGGCTTCTATACTTTAAAGTATATTAAGAGTAATAAATGGTGCTTATGTTGAAGATTGTAGATAATAAGACGTTCCTATATACTCCAAAGTCCTCCCGCAATCTGCCTTAGAGAAGGCTCATTTCTGGGGGCAAAAAGGAGCCAAATATGCCGGATATTATTTTCACTATTTTGTTTATACTACTTATTCTTATAGAGCTTATACAAGTTATAAGAGGAAAGAAATTATTCAACAAAACATCTAATTTGTCATTTTATTCTTTTATTTTTGTAGTTCTTATTTTGTTATTGGATGTGTCTACAGAAGGAGGTAGCTATGCGTATATATTAGTTCTTACGATATTTATTATTTTGAATTTAATATTGTTTTTTAAGGAAAAAAAATGAGAGTTTTAAGAATTAGTGTATTAATTTTATTACTTGTAATTTGCAAGCAAGCAATATCAAGCTCACCAGTAGTTGTAGATAACATCTATGGGAAGTTAGAAATATATAATCTTTATGGTGCTAAAATGATGCGCTTTAATGTAAATGGCGCAACTGAGGTTCTTCTATCATATTCAGCAGATAAAAGCTTTATTAGGATGTCATCTGGTGACTTTCATTTTACATTAAAGAAAATTGGAAGTGATTTATATGAAATTAAAAATATTGTTACTGGAACAAGTACTTTTAGTGTTATTCAACCTGACCAAGAACTTGATATAACTCTACAAGAGCAATTAAATCAATTAGCAGTTTACAACTACGATGGCCTGGCAAATAAGGCTTATAACTTTATTTCACATGAGGTGAGTGAGAAAAACATGTACCAAATGAAGGTTTTTTCTTCATCTGAAAGTGATGACAAACTATGTGAAATGTCTGATTGTGATGCAATGGATGGTGTAGGTTTAATGGGGGCGACTATAGGTACTGGGCTTGCATGTGCAGAAACGTTGACACTAGCCTGTGGTGGTGCGTTCGCTGGTTTTGTTGCTTATTTGGATATGTTTAATGAACAATGCGGAGCATGTGTAGAAGAGTTTATGCGTGATGAGCCTCCTTCATATGAAGAGATTTACCCTCCAATGCCAGCTGAGCCAGGTTTTGTAGAAGTATGCGAATTATTTTGGCCTAATTGTTATACGCAGCCCTATGAGTTTCCAGAGGAGGAAGAATGTGAGTTTAATTGTGAGTCGGATGATCCTAATGACATGTTTCCTTAAAATGATGTGGAAAAAGTAATTCAGGTACATTCATAATTATTAAAGACATTACAGTCAAAAATAAGAAAGCAGGCATCTGCCTGCTTTCTATACGGTAAGTGGTGAGTAAGGGCTATTCTTTCTCACCAAACATATGCTGTTCCAAATAGTGAATGTTAGTGCCACCTTTATGGAAATTTGCATCTGCAAGAATTCGCTTTTGCAATGGAATATTGGTTTTAATCCCATCGATCACGATTTCTTCCAACGCCATCTGCATACGCGCAATAGCGACTTCACGAGTTTCGCCATGTGTGATCAATTTACCGATCATCGAATCGTAGTAGGGCGGAACCTTATAGGTTGCATAAATGTGCGAATCAATCCGAATGCCAGGCCCTCCTGGTGCATGGTAACGCTGAATAACGCCTGGAGAGGGAATGAAAGTATCCGGATCTTCCGCGTTAATACGACATTCAATCGAGTGACCATTCAACTTAATATCTTCCTGCTTGAACGATAATGGCTGGTTGCTAGCGATACGCAATTGTTCTTTGATAATATCAACGCCGGTGATCAGCTCAGTAACTGGGTGTTCAACCTGAACACGAGTGTTCATTTCAATAAAGAAGAACTCACCTTTTTCGTACAAGAACTCAAAAGTACCCGCACCGCGGTAACCAATTTCTTTACACGCCTGCACACAGCGCTCGCCGATATGACGTCTCATTTGCTCAGAAATACCTGGGGCAGGAGCTTCTTCAACTACTTTCTGATGACGACGCTGCATCGAGCAGTCGCGTTCGCCTAGATAAATCGCGTTGCCGTGGCTATCTGCTAAAACCTGAATTTCAATATGACGTGGGTTTTCGAGGAATTTCTCCATGTAAACCATGTCATTATTAAACGCAGAGCCTGCTTCGGCTTTAGTCAGTTCAATCGCCTTAACTAATTCGCTTTCCTGGCGCACAACACGCATACCGCGACCACCACCACCACCGGCAGCTTTGATAATCACCGGGTAGCCTATGCGTTTAGCCATGGCAATATTTTCTTTCTCGTTATTGCCTAACGGGCCGTCTGAGCCAGGTACGCAAGGCACGCCTGCTTTTTTCATGGAAGCAATTGCAGAGACCTTATCGCCCATTAGACGGATGGTATCTGCCTTGGGGCCGATGAAAGTGAAACCACTTTGTTCAACTTGTTCGGCGAAGTCGGCATTTTCGGCAAGGAAACCGTAACCTGGGTGAATACCCACTGCATCAGTAATTTCAGCCGCCGAAATAATCGCAGGGATATTCAAGTAGCTTAATTGCGCTGAAGCGGGACCGATACACACTGACTCATCAGCCAGTCTAACGTGCATCAAGTCTTCGTCAGCGGTCGAATGCACGGCGACGGTCTTGATTCCCAACTCGCGGCACGCGCGTAAAATACGCAGGGCAATTTCACCGCGATTGGCTATGACCACTTTTTCTAACATATTCAGTGTCCTATTAATTCATCGGGCTAAATCTAGCCACAGGATTTACTCAATGATGAACATTGGCTCGTCGTATTCAACGGGTTCACCGTTTGCTACGAGGATTGCTTTAATCGTACCGGTTGTGTCCGATTCGATCTGATTCATCATTTTCATGGCCTCAACAATACACAGAACGTCGCCTGCTTTAACTTGTTGGCCAACTTGGACAAAGTCTTTAGCGCCAGGAGATGGAGCGGCATAGTATGTTCCGACCATTGGTGAACGGATAATATGACCGCTCATTTCAGGCTCAGCCGCTTCAGTAGGTGCGCTCTCTGGCTGCGGCGCAGGAGCTTGTGGCGCTGGTGCAGCTTGTGGAACTGAGTAATGAACTGGCGCTGGCGCTGTGGAGCCGTGACGTGAAATACGTACTGACTCTTCACCTTCTTGGATCTCAAGTTCGGCAACGCCTGATTCTTCGACCAATTCGATTAATTTTTTAATTTTGCGTAAATCCATAAATAACTACCTATTAATGTTGTAGGGTTTTAATGGCTGCATCAATGGCGTAGCGGTAGCTGTCCGCCCCAAATCCGGCCACCACGGCTTGCGCGACATCACTAAAATAGGAGTGACGGCGAAAAGCTTCGCGACGGTGAGGATTGGATAGATGCACTTCAATAAAGGGAATTTCTACGGCTAACAATGCATCGCGTAAAGCAACGCTAGTATGAGTGAAAGCAGCTGGGTTGATAACAATTAGCGACACGTTGTCGGCTTTTGCATGCTGAATAGTGTTAATGAGCTCGGCTTCAGAGTTACTTTGCAGGCTTGAAAAGCGTAGGTTGGCAGCTTCAACCTGCTTTTTTGCGGCCATATTGATGCTGTCCAGGGTGTCGCTACCATAAACTTCAGGCTCGCGCTGACCGAGAAGATTCAAGTTTGGACCATGTAAAAGCAAAATATGAGACATATCAGTACCAAAGCAAGAGCAAAGTAACCGTAAAGTTGGCTTATTTTCGTTTATTTTCGCTGAAAAGCCAGTTTATCGACTTGGGACGGTGATTTAAAGCCGATCCATTGTGACGCAGTAAGCAAAAAATAAGATGGTGCATTTTACAGTAAGTTAAACGCAAATAACCACATTTAATCTTAATGGTCGGAGTAGTAATGCAGTGTCTTGTTGTAAAAGAAGCCAAAAGCAACGAGCCAGGATTGCAAATCAATGATTTTACATTTCAAAAAAATCTGCTAGTGTATTAAACGAGTACAAATTTTATACAGAAGAAAGTAGCATCAGATATTTACCAAATTTAAGATGCGCAAAATACTACTGCAAGGAGCCTCAAGCGAGCACTATAGCGAGGAAAGAAGGGAGAATGGAACTATGTCGAAATTACCTAAAGTGCTACATCTGGTTCAAGAACTTGAGTTTGATGAACCTTATTTAACAGCTCTAAAAGATGCTGGCTATCAGTGCTATTCCAGTAATGATAGAAACCACCTATTAAACCAGTTAGAAACAGAAGAGTTTGATTTGCTTATCATTGATTGGCGAAAAGATGACTCAACTGAATGGTTATTGGAACAGGTTCGAGAGTTCCTGAAGTGGCAGGGACCAATACTCTTCATCGCAGATAGAAATAGTGAAGAGGCATTGCATCAGGTTTGCGCTCATCATCATGATAACTTCTTAACCCGTCCCGTCCAGCCTAATACTTTACTCAGTTATACCAATAAACTGGTTCATGATGCCCGTTACTCGATGCACCAAGATAGTTTTCACTTAGGCCCCTACAAGATCACATTAGGACTTAAACAAATCGTATTTAAGGGTAGGCCGGTCAATCTTACCTCTAAAGAGTTCGAGCTAGCCGCCTTGTTTTTAAGAAATCCAGGACGTCTTTATTCGCGCAAGTTTTTACTGAAAAAAATATGGGGTATTGATTGCGATATCAGCACTCGAACAGTCGATGCACATATCAGTTCATTGCGAAAAAAACTGAATATTAAAGGCGATGGCTTGTATCGAATAAAAACGGTTTATCAACACGGATACCGTCTTGAGCGATTAGAAGAAGCTGAAGCCGTGGCATAATAGCTCTATCCTAGTAGCATTTATTAATGAGCTTGAGGTACAAGAGCACTATTTCTGGCTGTAAATAGTAGGTATTAAAGACTGTGTCAGCATTGAACCTAACACATGATACGAGTTTAAATTGTATGGGTTATGGTTAACATCGGGTCTGCTCATTAGCTATAACTTCTATTCTATAGTTATTTCTATTCTTCTACCCCACATCAACGATAGGCTGCGGTGGTCATGGTCTCCTACAGTTTCAGATCATACTATGATTTTCACTTCCTCGGAGACTGCCAATAACCTGGGCCTCCAGATATGTCTGCTCGATAACTTAAACTTATTACAGAGATGAAAAAAGATCGTTTTTCTTATTTGAATGAAATTCATACAATGCGCGGCTCTAACAGATTGATTGTTTTGGGCAGGGCATATCATGACAAAACTACCTCAGAAGCAACTGGCTATGGCAGGATTAATCCTGGCGGTGATCCTATGGTCGGCATCATTTGTAGCGATGAAATTGGCAATTGCCGAGTTTGGGCCGATTATGACGGTATTTCTGCGCATGATTTTGGCCACCGCTGTATTGATCTTTTTTTTGCCGCCTATGGCGAAAAAGCAGCAATATCAGAAAGGCGACTGGTGGTTATTGTTGTTATTGGCGCTGTGTGAGCCGTGCTTGTATTTCATCTTTGAAAGCTATGCATTAACTTACACAACAGCTTCAGAAGCCGGAATGGTCACAGCATTACAGCCGCTCATGGTGGCAGTAGGTGCTTACTATCTTTTGAAAGAGAAGCTCAATAGTCGTTTAGTAGTGGGCTGCGTTATAGCGGTGGTGGGCGTAGTCTGGCTGACATTGGCCGGAACATCCAGCGAACACGCATCTAACCCAATGCTCGGTAATGTACTAGAGTTTGGTGCGATATTAGCCGCCACCGGCTATTGCTTATTAGCCCGTAAGCTGGCGCAGCGTTACTCGCCAATATTCTTAACATTACTGCAAACGGTAATGGGTAGTATCTTCTTCCTGCCGCTAGTATTTGTGCAGGGAGCGCCAGTAAGTTTTGATGTATCAGCTGAAGCAGTATTGGCCATCATGTTCCTGGCTTTCGGCGTGAATATTTTTGCTTTCACTTGCTACAACTTCGCATTTAAAACCATGCCAGCGAGTCAGGTCGGCAGTCTAATGAATTTGTTACCGCTGGGTACCTTATTCTTTGGTTGGGCCTTATTGGGCGAAACCTTAAGCGGTATGCAATACCTGGCAGCAGGCTTGGTTTTATTCGGCGTCATCTGGTCACAGACCAAACCACGCCCGAAAACGGTTTTCATCGAACAGGAAATGGTCACCAGATCTTTGCGCCATAAAGCAAAGCAGAAAATTCGTAAAAGTTTTGGCTTAGTAGAAACCCCTTAGTGTGTGTTAAGCCAAGGAGAAAGCCGGCGTAAGCCGGCTTTTTTTTCTGAGAATAATTAAGTTGAGTTGGTTAACTGCTGGGTACTATGTGTAATGAATTGGTGATACTTAACTTGGATATTAACAGTTAGAAGTTAATATCACGAATAAGCATATTTGAATTAAAAAAAGTGGAATGATGTACTATCAGGCATGCTCCATTGGGCCCCTTTGATTGAGCTGAGTAGTAGTCAAGACATAGCAATTCAAAACAGGAAGTTTTGAATAGTAAAATTCGGGCAGGTGACCGAAGGAAATCCCTTTAGGGAGATGGAACGTATTTTATGGTGCGTTAAGTGGCTTGGCGGATACGAAGGAAGTTGAGCACAGCGAAACCTCAATCACGGGGTGGCTTTCTCTTGGCCACTCAAGAGAAAGTAATTCGCTGAGTAGCGAAACCAAAGGTTGAGGAATGGAATTAATAAGAGCATGGATCCCCGCACCCTAGGGCATTCCCTTTGGTCACCTACGCGGGGATGACATGAATCAAATTAGTGGTATATGGATATTTGCAAAGAGAAAAATGATAGGGGAATAACCATAAGAAACCTACAACCCAAACGCCGCGTCAATTCTTCGCTTAAACACTTCTGCTTTTTCAAAACCATTAGCACGATACTGAGATAGTTCATTGCCTTCTTGGTCAAAGAATAAAATGCTGGGTAAGCCGAGGATTTTGAAAGCATTCATCAGTTCGACATCTTGCGGGTCATTGGCGGTGACGTCGGCTTGGAGTAACACTGTATTGTTTAGCGCTGAATGTACCGCTGGATCAGTAAATACGAGCTCTTCAAATTCGTAGCAGGAAGCACACCATTCGGCGAAGAAGTCGAGCATGACGGTTTTACCCTGGGCATTGGCTTCTGCGACTCTTTGTTCGAGTTGGCTGAGGGTTTTTATGCGTTCGAACTGTAAGTGCTGCTTGGATGTCGCGCTTTGCGAGCTTTTGCTTGGTGATTGTGCTGGCCCTTCTGCCATCTGCGAGTACTCGGTGGTCATCATTGAATACGACTGGCCAAGCGGTTGCAGCAGATTGCGATTACCCTGCGCACCACCAATTACCAGTAGTGCACCGTAAATCATCAGGACCAGACCTAAGCCAGCGAATAAGTTTCTCCAGCCAACATTAGCAAGCTGATTTTTGAACAGGTAGTAGCCAGGAATAAGTGCCAGTAATGCCCAGCCATACATGTAGATGCTGTTTGGAAGCAGGTGTTTCACCAAGTACAGAGCAACCGCCAGCATGGCGACACCAAAAGCGGCTTTGATGGCGTTCATCCAGTTGCCTGCTTTAGGCAAGAAGCGTCCTTCGGTAACGGCGATAATGATCAATGGAATGCCCATGCCGACACCAAGACCATACAGAGATGCTGCGCCCAGAAGGATATCACCGGTTTGTGCGATAACCAGTAAGATGGCGATCAGCGGTACAGTAACGCAGGGCGATACTATCAAGGCTGAAATAGCGCCCATTATGGCACTGCCAATATAGCTACCGGTTTTCTGGCTGTTACTTTTCTCAGCCAGCTTAGCTTGTAGGCCAGCCGGTAGTTGCAGTTCATAAAAGCCAAACATGGACAGTGATAGCAGCACAAAAACAATCGCTGCACCAATCACAAAAGCAGGGCTTTGCAGGTAGCCAGACAAGGATTGGCCGGCCAAGGCAACTAGAATTCCGAAAATAGTATAGACAATGGCCATCGCCTGGGTGTAACTCAATGCAAGGCCAAAGGCTTTGCGGGTGGTGATATCTTTGCCCTGGCCAGCAATTATTCCTGAAATGATTGGTATCATCGGGAACACACACGGGGTGAAGGTTAGACCTAAACCAATCAGAATAAATTTAAAGAAGTTCCAGAACACCCCTTTTTGTTCAAGGTTTTCCATCAAATTCTGTTGTTCACTGACGAAAGCTTCTTGTCCCTCTTGGGCATTCGTAACCGTGCTGGTTGCCACTGAGTCGGAGTTGGCTAGCGCTAATGTTGTGGCTGGAACTTCTAAAGTAACTTCGCGGGTAGTCGGAGGGTAGCAGAGACGGTCCTCGGCGCACCCCTGAAAATCAATACTCAGATTTATTGGGTTGGAAGCGCCAGAATAAGGAACGGCAACTTCGATAAAATTGTAATAAACCTCGGTACGGCCAAGGTAGGGGTCATCTTTGACGATGCCCTCTGGGATCAGTGGTTCGCTTAAGGTGGCATTGTCGCTTTTGAAGCCGAAGCGTTCGCGATACATGTAATAGCCTTCAGCGATTTCAAACTTAACCAGAACCGTGTTATCGAGGATTTCAGCCTGTAGCACAAATGCATCATCGACTCGTAGCAACTCTTCTTCTTCGCCGAGCAGGCTGTTGAGATCGATCTGGGCTGCCTGAGAATTCGAAGAGCTAAGGCTGAATCCTAAGCTGAGAAGTACCAAGAAAAGAGTGTGAATCAATGTTTTGATGCCGATTTTCATGTAAAGAATGACCTTTGATGATGATTAACAGCAGTTCAATCGCTGAGATAACACGCTATTTTACGCAAAGCCAGGTGAACTGTATGTAAATTCATGAAAGCCAGTGTCAGCTTTCTGTAAATAATCCGCTAAATGCTCGTAAATTTATGTTTTATGCGCTTATCGGCGCTGTATCCAATGCTCAACTTGTTGTGACTCTAGAAACTCTTCTGCTCCTTGTCCTTGTAGCATGGCCAGGGTGGAAAGCATTCCGGCCTGGGTGCAGTTATTAGCCAGAACCGTTACCGATGCCGGTGCATCGTTAACTGGCCAGCCGGTTTTTGGGTTAAGTACATGACTTAACACTTTCCCCTTGTACTGCAGGAAACGTTTGCTGTCACCGCTGGTTGCAACGCCACCATGCTTTAAAGCGACTTTGGGCGGAATGTTGTTTTGCCCAAGCGCCAATGGTTCGATACCAATTAACCATTGCTGGCGACTGATGGGTGGTGCGGTTGCTACAATATCGCCACCGAAATTGATCAATACAGCACAGTCAGTTATTGCCCGCGCTAGCGTGGCCGCTGAATCCACTGCATATTCTTTACCAATGCCACCAAAGTCGAGCGCCATGCCAGCAGGCATTTGCAATGTTGGATTTGACCATGAAACCTGATTCCAACCAATTTTGGGTAGCAGCTTAGCAATTGCTTTTTGGCTTGGTACATTAGAGCTCCCGTTAAACTGCCAGATTTTGCCAAGCACGCCAGAAGTGATATCAAACATGCCATCACTGACCTCAAAACACAGATCAGCAAAGTCCAGCAATCGAGCCGTTTCTTCATCTACCTCAATAACCGCGCCATTGGCGTTGTTAATTTGATAGATAATATTGTCGCTACGATAGCGACTAAAGGTGCGTTCGATACGCCAGGCTTCGTCGGCAACGGCTTGGGTAACTTTTTGTGCTAATGCCTGATCAGTGGTTTCGATAATGACCTCGCAAGGTCCCGCCATGGCCGTGAAGTGGCCAGTAATGAAACCCTGCGAGTCTTTATAGGCAATTGAGTGCAATGCCTCGTTCATGTGCGAAACGTCGTTAGAAGGAGTAATTGACTCTTAACATAACGGCATTCCAGTCCGGTAACAAGGTTTGCTGCTGTAGCGCACCGTATTTTTCCGGTTCGGTTGGCGTCTGGTTATACATCTCCAGAGAGAAGCGCCATTGATTGCCTGCCGCTGTCTTCATGCCATATTCCAAACCAACCGTGATCGCATCGTATTCGGCCAGTCGATAGTCTGACGAAGCAAACTGCGGCAGAGGCTGATCCTGGCGCAAATAAGGCTGGTAAAAATCGGCCTGAGTTTGTGTGTAATAGCGGATATGCGGCTGCCAGTAGTCGCCATTATCCAGGGCAAAACGATATTTGAGATCGACAGTATGCGAGTCGATTTCCCAGTCATCGGTCATATAACGGTAGGAAACGTCGAGAATATCGCCTCCTACATAGCGCTTATAGCGGCCAAAAAGACCGTGCTTGGTACGCTCGTCAGGGCGACTTTCAAATAGGACATTCGCGACCGGAATGCCATCATCAAAGTAGTTACCTTGATCATCCAGCACGCTCAGTACCTTGTAAGGGTCATTGTGATAACCATCCGACATGCTGTAAGAGTAATTGAACTGGAACAGGCTTTCGCGATCAATCACCTGAGTGATTCCAAGCAATAAATCCAGCGTATCTTTATCCTGAGTATCGCTCAATTTGTTTTGCGGGTCGCCCACTGGCTGCATCCGGCCAAAGGCAATCGGTGCTCCACCAACAGGATCAATCGAGTCGAATGCATAGGATAGTCCTGCAAACAGGGTGCTGTTTCGGTTGTTGAAGTCGTAACTGATATTGCCGTTGATCGACGCTGACAGATAATCATATTCCTTAGAGATATTAGCGCCAAGACCTGCTTTGGTCATATCGGAAACAGGGAAAGTCCAGTTAGCCGCCAATGCTGCACGGGTATCTTTAAAGGTATCATCCAGCGGGTATTCATTGGCATTAACCGTATAGCTGGCATTACCCGAAGGGCGGGTAAAAGTTAACGGCTGGTCGCTGGCAACAGCACCGCTGGGCGAAGCTCCTGTCAAGGAGTCAACGGTCAGTTTTAGATTCAAATATTCATCTTCATCCAGACGTTTGTTGGCATTGAAGACGGGTTCTATTGCAGAAACACGGCTATCGCTTTCTGAGTAAAACAGAAAGGCAGCGTCAAATTTCCAGTCGCCAATCGCCTGCTCTTTGCTAGCTGGTGCGGTTTTATCCTGCTCTTCTTCAGCGTGAGCTGCGCCTGCGATCAGGGTCATTGTCGCAGTAGCTAGTGCAGATTTGAGTAAAAGATTCTTCTTCATACGTGAGTACTCACTATTATGTTTTGTCTATAATAAGATTAGTTACAGCCGCAACCACCGCCGGCATAGGCGCGGCCACCACTGGAAGCTTCTTTACTGAAATAGATGTGGTCATCCAGGGCATCGGTCAAAGGCTGCTCATCAAGTGCCATTTCAGGCTTAGCTAATAAGTCCTTTTCCCAGGCATTGACGCCCATGGTCGAACAGCCACTCAGCAAACTAAAACCGAGAATGGCGAGTAACAGTAGTGATTTTTGTTTCATTCGGTATCTCCTGAGTTGCTGGTATTGGAAGACCCAGCATTGAATGATTGATCTGAAAGTAAGGTTTCGATTTGTTGTTCCAGCTTGGCCACATCCTTCTGACGGAATCCACGATGACGGTATTTGGCTGTGCCAGCCTGGTCGAGAAGGTAGCTGGTCGGCATGGCATCAACTTTAAAGTATTTGGCTAGCTCGCCATTCTGGTCGTAGAAGATAGTAAAATTAGCTGGGTATTGATTTAAAAACTGTTCTGCGGCTCCTGGCTCGGAATCTTCATTGATAGCAATGATGACGAAATTGTCTTCACCATAAGTTTCCTGTAAATCATTCATGACGGGAAAAGACTGACGGCAAGGGCCGCACCAGGAAGCCCAGAAATCAACATAAACCACTTTGCCGTGATATTGCTCGAGATTAAGTTGCTCTAATAAACCGGTACTTTGCGCGGCATCATTAGCTGTCGCGATTGACGAACTGAGTGAACTAACGGCCAGCAGTAGCAGGCTCGGGAAAAGCTGAGATATATTAAGTCGCATGGAACAAGCCTAAATTGATATCATATTAATATTGGCTAATATGAGTGCAGGCTTGATCTGGAGCAACGAACAAATGCGCGTTAGCAGTATTTAAAAGAAGAAAAGGCAGGGGACATATGTCTATAACAGCAGTAAGTCTGTTATAAAAAATCAATTACTTCAATGTGATAGCTCATCTGTGGCCTGTGTCGCAAAAAAAGAGGAATGAAACTGCGACTAGAATTTAAGACTGCTTTCCAGCCATTCCAGATAAGCAGCTGATGCCTGTTCAATATTACAACTGATCAGCTCGAAAACATCGTAAGGGTGCTCTCGGTCCAGTAGGTCACCCAGCTCGGCCATTAATTCGGCATGGGTTTTGATGATCATCAGTACTTCAGAGTCCTTTTCAACAGATGTCTGCCCAGATGAGTCATGCCAGCGATACACGCTGGTTACATTGGGCACGATATTAACGCAAGCGGCCAATTTTTCATGAACCATTAACTCTGCCAAACGCTCCGCAGCTTCCTGATCGGGTGCAGTACATAAGGCGACCTGAAAGTCTTCTTGCTCAGAAAGTCGTGACATATCAATCGAACTTGTGATTTACTCGAATGTCCCCATTATAAAGCTATCGTTTAACAAAGACAGACCTATGTTTTTTCGTTTCTTTTTCTTAATCTTTATTGTTCTGGCTGCTCTCGAAATCTATGTGCTGATTGAAGTCGGCAACTGGATTGGCGCACCCGCCACCATCGGTTTAATTCTACTGACCGGTATTATTGGCGTAGGCTTGCTTAAGCATCAGGGCTTATCGGTGTTCGAACGTTTTAAAAGCAAGATGCAACAAGGGCAGGCGCCTGCGCAGGAGATTATTGAAGGCGTATTGTTGATTATTGCCGGGGCCTTTCTTATTACACCCGGTTTCGTCACTGACACGATTGGCTTTCTATGGCTGATCCCGGTTACTCGTAGTGCTTTTGCCAAAGGCATGGTGAAAGCTGGCTGGTTCAAATTCCAGAAGATGAATGGGCAGGGAAACTTCCACTACGAATATCATCAACACACTGAAAGCCGATCCAGCTCTACTCAAGATAGCCATTCCCAAGAGCAAACCAAGGTCAGCGGTAGTCGAGTGATTGAGGGTGAGTACGAACGTAAATATGATGAAAAACAATAGGTTATAAAAAATCATGAAGAGAAAGATAAAAAAAAGTAAAAATTAGCACTCAATCCCCTTGAGTGCTAGCAAATAGCCCCCATATTATCCCGCAACTAATTCAAACAAACTTTCAAACAAACTTTTCAATAGTGAGTTAACTACTTTCTATATCAGGAGAAAAACATGAACTTACGTCCATTACATGATCGCGTCATCGTGCGCCGTTTAGAAGAAGAAACAACCTCTGCAGGCGGTATCGTCATTCCTGATAACGCCAAGGAAAAGCCAAGCCGTGGCGAAATTCTTGCCGTTGGTAACGGTAAGCCACTTGATTCAGGTGAAGTACGTGCAGTCGACGTTAAGGTTGGCGATAAAGTATTGTTCGGCAAATACGCTGGTACTGAAGTGAAAGCCGATGGCGAAGAACTTCTTGTATTGCGCGAAGATGACATCATGGCCGTAATTGAAGGCTAATTAACAGAAATTAACCGAAAATAAACTAATTTTAGAGGAAATTTATCATGGCAAAAGAAGTAAGGTTTGGTGATGATGCTCGCCAACGCATGCTTAAAGGCGTCAATACTCTAGCTAACGCAGTTCGCGTAACTCTAGGTCCTAAAGGCCGCAACGTGATTTTAGACAAATCGTTCGGTGCTCCAACTATTACTAAAGATGGTGTTTCTGTCGCTAAAGAAATCGAACTGGAAGACAAGTTCGAGAACATGGGCGCGCAAATGCTAAAAGAAGTAGCTTCGCAGACTAACGACATCGCGGGTGACGGTACAACTACTGCAACCGTATTGGCTCAGTCAATTGTTACTGAAGGCTTGAAAGCTGTTGCTGCGGGCATGAACCCAATGGATCTGAAGCGCGGTATCGAAAAAGCCGTTATTGCAGCCGTTGAAGAATTGAAAAACATCTCAGTACCTTGTGAAGATCAGAAAGCTATCGCGCAAGTAGGTACTATCTCAGCAAACTCTGACGAAAGCGTTGGTAAAATCATTGCTGAAGCCATGGCCAAAGTAGGCAAAGAAGGCGTTATCACTGTTGAAGAAGGTTCAGGCCTTAACAACGAATTAGACGTGGTAGAAGGTATGCAATTCGACCGCGGTTACTTGTCGCCTTACTTCGTGACCAACGCAGAAAGCATGCAGGCTGAACTAGAAAGCCCATACATCCTATTGGTTGACAAGAAAATCTCTAACATCCGCGAGTTGCTACCAGTATTGGAAGGCGTTGCCAAAGCAAGCCGTCCATTATTGATCGTCGCTGAAGACGTAGAAGGCGAAGCGCTAGCCACTCTAGTCGTCAACACTATGCGCGGTATTGTAAAAGTTGCTGCGGTTAAAGCTCCAGGTTTCGGCGACCGTCGTAAAGCCATGCTAGAAGACATCGCAATCCTAACTGGCGCGACAGTGATTTCAGAAGACATCGGTATGAGTCTTGAAAACACTACTCTTGAGCAACTAGGCACAGCGAAAAGCGTACAAATCACTAAAGAAAACACCACCATCATTGATGGTGCCGGTGATAAAGCGCAAATCGATGGCCGCGTAAAACAGATTCGCGCGCAAATCGAAGACACCTCATCTGATTACGACCGCGAAAAGTTGCAAGAACGTGTTGCTAAATTAGCAGGCGGTGTTGCAGTAATTAAAGTTGGCGCAGCCACTGAAGTTGAAATGAAAGAAAAGAAAGACCGTGTTGACGATGCACTACACGCAACTCGCGCCGCCGTAGAAGAAGGCGTCGTAGCAGGTGGCGGTACAGCATTAGTACGCGTACTTTCAAGACTAGGTGAACTGCGTGGTGATAACGAAGAGCAAAACGTCGGTATCAAAATCGCCCTACGCGCAATGGAATCACCACTTCGTCAAATCGTATCAAACTCTGGTGGTGAACCAGCAGTGGTCGTAGACAAAGTAAAAGCAGGCAAAGATAACTATGGCTACAACGCAGCAACCGGTGAATTCGGTGACGTGGTTGAAATGGGTATCCTCGATCCAGCCAAAGTGACTCGTAGCGCCCTACAAAACGCCGCTTCAATCGCAGCCCTAATGATCACCACCGAAGCCATGATTACTGATCTTCCTAAAGAAGACAGTGCTCCTGATATGGGTGGTATGGGTGGTATGGGCGGTATGCCTGGCATGATGTAATTTAACGGGTCTTTTTGCTGCATTTCTTTGTTAGGTTAACTGTTACGTTTGGTCATTGGCTAGCAGCCAACTCCCGCACTTAAACAGTTAACCTGCCTCGAACTGAAGCAAAAATCCGCCGTTAAAACCAACCTTTAAAAGCCTCGCTAAAGCGGGGCTTTTTCATTTATAGGGTCTAATTTAGATGCTTAGTGGGCATTTGCCCCAGTTCTTATTAAATGGGGCTTCTCATTACGACCTGCGCCTCGTTACAAAGCAAAACATCTGCGTTAAATACTCATCTGTATAAAAAGCCCTGCCATTGGTAGAGCTTTTTTATTTGCTGCATTTCTTTGTTAGGTTAACTTTTACGTTTGGTCATTGGCTAGCAGCCAACTCCCGCACTTAAACAGCTAACCTGCCTCGAACTGAAGCAAAAATCCGCCGTTAAAACCGTCCCTTAAAGGCCTCGCGAAAGCGGGGCTTTTTAATTGTAGGGTCGAATTGCGATGCTCAGTGGCCATTTGCCCCAGCTATTTTTTAAATAGGGCTTCTCATTACGACCTGCGCCTCGTTACAAAGCAAAACATCTGCGTTAAATACTCACCTATATAAAAAGCCCTGCCATTGGTAGGGCTTTTTTATTTGCTGCATTTCTTTGTTAGGTTAACTGTTACGTTTGGTCATTGGCTAGCAGCCAACTCCCGCACTTAAACAGTTAATCTGCCTCGAGCTGAAGCAAAAATCCGCCGTTAAAACCAACCTTTAAAAGCCTCGCGAAAGCGGGGCTTTTTATTTGTAGGGTCGAATTGCGATGCTCAGTGGTGATTTGCCCCAGCTCTTTTTAAATAGGGCTTCTCATTACGACCTGCGCCTCGTTACAAAGCAAAACATCTGCGTTAAATACTCACCTATATAAAAGCCCTGCCATTGGTGGGGCTTTTTTTATGGCTAAAGGGCGAGCGCCACTCGCACCTACAGTTATAGGATGGGTTGATCCAAGAGGGCAGACCCAACGAAGTGTAACCAAAGTGGTATTGATGAATGTGTCCATCGATGGGTTACGCCGTTGGCTAACCCATCCTATATTCCTATTAAGTTAATAGATACCGTAGGTTGTTGTTGTACCCCAAGGGCAGGCTCAGCAGTCTACACTTACCATCTTGGTAGGGGCAGACCTATGTGTCTGCCCGATATAATGGGTTAAGCGGGAGTGCATCGTTAGAGGATATTTCCGGTGGCGAAAGATAAGGATTATAGTAAAGTTAGTCTTGTCTTTTATCGGGCACTGTTTCGGTAATGTTGGACTTGCATAACAATAGAGGAAGCACGATGGGTACTATGATTAAAGTTGTCATTGGAGTGATTATTGGGTTTGTCGGTTATTGGGCTCTTGATCGATATGTGCTCAACAACGATCTTGTTGCTGAGCAGAGTCTTGAGATTAATCAGGAAGTGATGCAGTCAGAAGTCGAGGTAAGTCACAGTGATAAAAGTAAAAAAACTGAGAAAAGGGAAAGCCCAGAACAAGTGAAAATAGAGACTTTGACCATTGAGCTTGATTCATTAAAGCAACAGATGGAGATAAAGAACCAGGAGTTGCTAGCAATCAGGACAGAGAATAAAAGGCTCAATGGTATTTTAGGTGGAAGTGTAGAAAGCGTCTCTGGTATGAAAGATAACTATAGCCAGACTGATAAGACATTAAGCAACCACAATAAGTTTGAAGGCATCCCTGAATCACACCATACATTATTAAGCCGTCCTGAGTCGACGCCTAAGGCAACGTATGAACTACACGATGAATTGGTTGGCGAAAAGGAAGACATCAGTTGGGCAACCGAGAAGGAGCAACAAATTAATCACTTCCTTATGAACTACAAAGATAGTGCTCAATACATTATCCATACTGTGGATTGTCGGAGTAGCCTGTGTGAGATCATAGGTACTGAGCATCCTTCTGAGAGAGACATATGGTCAGAGGTTACTGGGCAGATGCGAAACCAGGCGTGGTGGGAGTTTAGAGGTACACATACCACAAGTTCAACGGATTCTAATGGTAATTTGCTATTTGTAACTATACTGCAGCGCAGTCAAGCTTCTGAGAAAGCAAATTAGAGGTCGGAAGATCTCAAAAGATTAATCGTGCTATTATTCAGCCATTAACAGATTCAGACAGATAACAAGGTTTATCAACAATGAGCGACATTCAAGAGCTATTAAAGAACAACAAAGAGTGGGCTGAACAGATTGAGAAAGAAAGTCCTGGTTTTTTTAAGACGCTCTCAGAGCAACAGTCGCCAAAGTATTTGTGGATTGGCTGTTCCGATAGTCGTGTGCCTGCCAACCAGATCACGGGGTTAATGCCTGGAGAAGTGTTTGTTCATCGTAATGTGGCGAATGTGGTGTCGCATAGCGATTTTAACTGTTTGTCGGTGTTGCAGTTTGCGGTTGAGGTATTAAAAGTTGAGCATATTATTGTCTGCGGTCATTACGGCTGTGGTGGTGTGAATGCAGCGTTGACCAATAAAAAGCACGGATTTATCGACAACTGGTTGAGTAATATTAAGGATGTGTATTTAAAGCATGAAACCAAGTTTAAGCCGATTAAGGATGAGCAAGAGCGGTCAAATTTGATGTGCGAGTTGAACGTGATTGAGCAGGTCAGCAATGTTTGTCGCACAACGACGGTGCAGGATGCATGGGATCGCGGTCAGGATTTAAGTGTGCACGGTTGGTGCTATGGTTTGAAAAATGGCTTGATCACAGACTTGAAAGCAACTATTAGCGGAAAAGACCAGGTACCTGATATTTTCAATTACGAAGAATAAGCGGTAAGCTGTATAAGGTTATGGTTTTGGGGAACTGTACCTGGCTAGAGAAAAAAAACAGCCCCAGAAAAAACAGGAGGGGGGAATGCGCAGTGATAAGGATAAAGCTGTTGCTGAAGTTAGTCAGTCAGCAGAACAGCACTTTACCTATCGGATTTTTTCACCACTCGGGGCTTATCCAGCTCAGAGTTTGAGCTCCCCTTTGGGTCAGCTGATAGTAGAAAAAGATCTGATTGCTTTGGCATTTAAGAATAGTAGCCGAGCTTATGACTTAAAGTTTATGTTGGCAATGCTGTTATCAGTTAATGATGACAAGGGCTTTTTAAAGCTTTATCCCTTTCCTTATAAACACATTTTCGAGTCGCGCAGTTATCAAATAACTGGGCAACAACTTCAATTCGATATTAAACACAAGCTTTCAGAACAATACCGCCAGAGTGGCGAAACTATTCCTGAATTTGATCTCTATCAGAATGCTAAAGGGGCCTCATTACCCATTATTTTAGGCGGCACTTTATACAGCACTTTTACTGACCTGGTTGATACACACCAATTTAATTTATTATCCGACGTTTTATATCAAACCAATAACGGGTTGCTGAATTTGATCTGTAAAAGCTTGCTGATGAGTAATCAAAACAGCTGCCACTTTCAATTTAGTCAGCAAGCGGTCTTGTTCTTATTGGATGCCTTGATGTTGTTCGAAGATCTTATGGGCAAAAGCAAAGTCGACAGCTCGAGGTTGCAAACTTTGCTGGCCCAATTAGGCGACAATAAAACTGATGCGATTATTGCGAAATATCAGTTGGCAGAATCCATAACTCCAATGGAATACCACAAAGCCTTCGATGCTTTATGCCACGCCTTGACTAAACACCTATTAACTAAGGGTTAGCGACCAACCCACACTTCAACACGACGGTTCTTGTTGCGACCGTTTTCGGTGCTGTTAGAAGCAATGGCCCCTTTGCTACCAAAGCCTTGTGCATAAAACGGTTTTACACCTGCTTTTTCAAGCTCATGAGCAATGATTCGTGCGAGTCGTTTGGAGTCATCTTTGTCTGTTTCTTCGATACCTGATTCATAGGTAAATCCAAACAAAAACAGATCTTCGAGCTGGTGCTGCTCAACATATTTAATCAGGCGCTGAATGTCCAGCCGGGCTTTGTTATCCAGTTCATCAGTGCCCTCATCAAAATGGAAAGTGATAGAGAGGCGTTTCGAATCAGTAATCATATTGAGATAGCGCGGAGGGTAATTACGATTAAAGCGAATAGTGGCGTCATTAACCTTCAAAGAAATCAGACCGGTCTTTTCAACGACCGTTTGCGCTTGATTCTGCTGAACAAACTGCATAAAACGGCGCGCATGGGAATTAGTATTATTGCTGGGGTAATACATATACAGTCGGCGACTTAATACATAGTCTTCGGTGCTAACCGTAAACAGATTAGGTTTGAAGGATAGAGCAACCCCAGTTTCGGATAGCGCTAATGGTTTATTGTTATTAACGTAGGAAAGACCGATAAAGCCAATGGCACCAGGGGTGTTATAGACCATATTCGAAAGCTCACCGGAAGATTCATAGCGTTTGGCGTACTCTGACAGTTTTACCTGATGACGACCGAGTACCAGTGATTTAAAAGTATCAAAGGTTCCTGAGTTATCGTCGCGGGCAAACAGGCTGATTTTTTGATTGGGGCCACCAATCTCCTGCCAGTTGCGAATCTCACCCGCAAAAATGCGCGCCAGAGTTTCTGTGTCCAGAGTGTTCACTTCAAGTTGTGGGTGAACAATCACTGCCAGTCCATCTACTGCAATAGTTAGCTCACTGCCAACTGACTTCAGATCACCATACAAGCGACGCATTTGGGTGCGTTCTTTTTCTTTGATGCGACGTGACGACATCGCGATATCGGTATCTTCGGCGGCCAACGCTTTAAAACCAGTGCTAGATCCATGCGCTTTGAAATCAATCCCTTGAATCGAGCCGTCAGCAAATTGACCCAGTACGGTTTTTTCGACCGCATGGGTTTCGACGATCCCCGTTCGAGTGGCGCCTTCTGCTCTTAAAAATTCCTCAGCCAACCTTGGGGCGAGTGATTCACCAATGGTGTTTGAACCCTTCATTGCAAACAGAATGGTCGCTTTGCTGATGTCACTTTCAGTAAATGTCCGGCTTTGATTGTCTGTAGTTTTAGCAATTAAGGGCTGTACTAATAGCGTGCAAAGTAATGAGGCAGTAACAAGGATTCGCGCAAGTGATGTCATGATCACTCCTGATAGTTTTAATTAAGCGGTTAGATGCAAGTCCGCAGGATTATAAGATCTAACAGGGAGTGGGAAATGACAGTTTTGTGACATTGCAGTTGAGATTGCTCGTCAACATGACAATGCGGAGCTTTAAATGAAATTCAGCCTTGTCGGAGCACCGCAAAGTCGGCTTGCATAGTGGCTTTGCTTTCTCCGGCTTCTATCACATCGATTTCCAGGGACAGACGGCCACGTCCTCTTGAATCAAACCTTTTAAGAAAGTGTTCAAGAATATCGGGATCTGCAATTTTGCAGCTGGCAACAATATCGCCATTGATTGGTTTGCTATAGCGGATGGTGGCGCTAGCCAATACCACCGAACCATGACGTTGTCGCTGTTGAACCAGGTGTGTTACCAGTGACCAGCCGGCCAGTGTTGCTGTGGTGTAGATGCTACCGGCAAAGGCGGTGTTATGGATGTTCTTATTGGCCTCAAAAGGTGCCGAGACCTGAATGCTATTGCTGGTCAGGTTATCGACCTGAATTTGCAGCGCTTGAGTGATCGGAATTTCTTTATACAGCAGTTGTTGCAGTTCAGCGGCTTCCATGGGTACACAAAGGTTTACGGATGGTAAGAGGATACTCTAACAATATTTTTTTAAAAGTTAACCCTTTTCCAACTGGTCGGCGTTTATAGCAGTGTTCTTAAGTTAAAGAGTTAACACAAATATGAATCAAATGGATGGAGCACGAAAATGAATACTGACAAAGCAAACACTGTGAAAACATCATTAAAAATCAGCATCTTGGCCAGCATGATCGCTATGGCAATATCCGGCTGCCAAAACACAGATACCAGCGAGCAAAGAGCTGAGCACGATAAAAGGGCAGAAATTGCAAAAACGGAGCAGCTGAAACGACAGCAAGAGGAGCAGGAACGCATTGTCGTGACTGGGCAGCGCATCAGGTCAGAGGCCAAAGAGCGTAACGTGGCTATGTATGATATGGCGATGCCTGCGCCACAATCACCAGGTATTTGGCAGCAGCCGCAAGTCAATCGCGAGCAATATCAGCACTTTGATGATTCAGGCATTTTTCTGGCTAAAGAACAGCCCGTTTCTACCTTCAGCATCGATGTGGATACCGGTTCTTATTCCAATGTCCGTCGTATGTTGAATGATGGCTATTTGCCACCGGAAGATGCGGTGCGGCTGGAAGAGTTTGTGAATTACTTTAATTATGACTATCAAACGCCGGATAGTACGGAACAACCCTTTGCGGTCAATACTCAGGTGTTTGACGCGCCCTGGAATCCTAATGCTTACCTGATGCAGGTTGGTATTAAAGGTTTTGAGCCCGAGCAGCAGGAGTTACCACCGTCCAACCTGGTGTATCTGATCGATGTGTCCGGCTCAATGAATAGCGAAGATAAGTTGGGTCTGGTTAAAAAGTCACTAAAACTCTTGGCACAGGAAAGTAGCGATCAGGACAAGATTTCAATCGTAGTTTACGCCGGAGCCAGTGGTGTGGTTCTTGAGCCGACTAAGGGCAATGACAGAATGGCGATTGAGCAGGCTTTGGATCGATTGAGCGCTGGTGGTTCGACTAACGGTGGTGCCGGCATTGAGCTGGCCTATAAATTGGCCGAACAGGCTTATATCGAAGATGGCATCAATCGAGTGATTCTGGCGACTGATGGAGACTTTAATGTGGGTACCGTCAATCGTGAGCAATTAATCGATTTGGTTGAGCGTAAACGTGAAAGCGGTATCTCATTTACCACGCTGGGCTTTGGCAGTGGTAACTACAATGAGCACCTGATGGAACAGTTGGCCGACAAGGGGAATGGTAACTATGGGTATATCGACACCTTGCAGGAAGCTCGTAAATTATTGGTCGAGCAGCGTGCTGGCACTCTGATGACCATCGCTAAGGACGTTAAAATTCAGGTGGAGTTTAATCCGCAGGTGGTTGCTGAATACCGTTTGCTGGGTTATGAAAATCGCGCACTGAACCGTGAAGATTTTAATAATGACAAAGTGGATGCCGGTGAAATCGGTGCCGGTCATACCGTGACAGCTCTCTATGAAGTGGTATTGGTTGGTTCGGAAGGACGTCGTGTGGATGAGCTGCGATACGCTGAAAAGGAAGCTCAAAAGCAAAAGTTGGCAGACGAGGCGGCGTTGGTAAAGCTGCGTTATAAAATGCCGGGCCAAGATAAAAGTCGACTAATCAGTCATGTCATAGAGCGTAGCCAGTTCAAGCATGGCAATAGTGTTGCTGGTGACAGCGAGTTCGCAGCCAGTGTTGCTGGATTTGCACAACTGTTGCGTGGCGGTCGCTACTTAAATGGTTGGGATTGGCAGCAGGCCATTGAGTTAGCACAGAATAGCAAAGGTGCTGACAAAGATGGTTATCGCGGTGAAATGATTCAGCTAATGAAGATGGCGCAGCTTTTAGATGAGCAGAGCGACCGGACTGATGAGCAAGTCAGTAGCCAATAGTTTATGGCAAGCACGAGCATTAAGCAGGTAACAATATGCTTGAAAGCCTGAAGCTAACAAGCCATTATGGCGCTGGGGATGTGTTTCACAAGAGATCACGAGTGACCAGAAGTAACGAAACCTTTGACAGCAATCAACAGCGCCAAGCCTCTCAATCAGCCGAGCTGAGCGATGAGGCTTTGATGGTGGGTTATGCCAAAGGCAATATGCGTGCTTTCGAACAGCTCTATTTACGGCATAAAAATCCTTTGTTGCGCTATTTTTTACGCCAGGTGGATAGTCGCGCGACTGCCGAAGAGCTGTTTCAGGAGACCTGGCAGAGTGTGATTAAAGCCAGTGATGGTTATCAGGTCAGCGCCAAATTTACTACCTGGCTCTATCACATGGCGCGCAACAAATTGATTGATCATTATCGCAAACAGGGCCGAGGTGAGGTTTTATCCTTGGATGATGATGTGGATATGCAGCCAGTGGCGAGTTCCGCCAGCGAGCCTGAGCAGCAGCTCAATGAGGCTCAATCGAAACAGCATTTTTTGCACGCATTGAACCAATTACCGCCAGCGCAACGAGAAGTGCTGGTGTTGAAAATCGAGAGCGCCATGACGGTGCAGGAAATTGCAGAAACCATACAGGATAATGCCGAAGCGGTGAAAAGCCGCTTACGTTATGCGGTACAGAAGCTCAAGCAGTTCATCAGTGAAGCAGCGCTTGAGGTGGAGTTATGAGTAAAGATAAAGACCTAGACAAGTTGCAGCAGTGGCAGGGCGGGGAAGAAACCAGTTCAGAACTGGATCAGAATATCCTGGCCATGGCCGAGCAGCATCTCAAGCAAAAAGAATCCAAGGCTGCTGGCGGAAGCTGGTGGCATCGTTTGCGCGTGCCAGTTTCGCTGGCCGCTGGATTACTGGTGACGCTTGGCGTCGCTCGTCTGATGGTCAATTTAAGCGGCGAAGATATGAATAATAGGGCGCAAGTCGTCAGTTCAAAGCCGCTTGAAGAGCGTTATGCAATAGAAATGGATGCCGAGATGGCCTATTTAGAAAAAGCGCGTCAGAAGGAAGAGCAGGCCAAAGCCCAGGCAATGCGTGAAAGTAAGCAGCGAATGCTGGCACCACCAGCAGCACCACAAGAGCCTGTACTGGAGCCACCTCTTGTCAGCGAAGTGGCCTCGGATAGCATTGCCTCCTCAGAAACCATTGTGGTAACAGGTTCCAGAATTAAAGCGGAAGAGTCGGAATCAGCTGAGCCGGTGACGACTATCGTAGCAGAAGGCAATCAAACCGCCGGCTTTGATGATCATGGCGTATTGGATGAAGCAGTGCTTGGATACCCTTTACCCGAGGTCTGGCTCGAGGAAATTGAACAGGCATTAGATGCGGGTGATGAAATAACCGCATTGGATGAGTGGGAACAGTTTCAACGTACCTATCCTGAGTTCGAAGTTGATGAAAAGTTGCTTAAGCGTATAAAAACCCTACAAAAACTGCGAGAAAACCCCTAGGGTCTGTTGACCTTTGAGGTTCGTTTTTGCAGCTGTTTGTTTGGGTTTTATACAAGGCATCGCGTGTGAGGTGTAGTCATTCTCCATCCACGCGCGATAACACAGTAGAAAAGCCAAACAAACGCTGCCCTTCGGGTTCAATCAAAAGCGCCCTGCTCTTTGTTGCTCCCCATTACCTTACGACCGACAGGGATGTCGGAAGTGTCAGGAAATGTCGGGAACAATTTCTGACCGACTGTATGGCAAGTAACGCTCCAAGCGTTACTATTGCATTCCCCACATCCATGTGGGTCAGATGCAGGAGGTAGAGCGACTCAGGAGACAAAGCCGAGAATGACTAGGTTACATGGCGATCGCCGCGACCAGAACGCTTTTGTTTTGAACAAAAATTGAACCTCAAAGGCCAACAAACCCTGGGTGAGTCAGGTTTTATTACAGATCCGTCTAGTTTTTCCCTATCTTCTCAGATAAAATGGCCGCCCTTAAATCTTGATTCCGATCAAGGTTGATTGGCTAAATTCCTGCTAGGGCAGACAGGAATTCTTAGTGTTTATTATCTAATTAATAACAATTTTCCGCATTTTGCGGGTTAACGTTAGTGGAGAGAAGAGCATGTCATTGTTCCGCAAAGTCGCTCTCGCTGTAGCCGCGCTAGCTGTTTTAGTGCTAACCGGTTGTAGTGAACAGGCGTATAACATGCGTGAAGGTGTGACTGAGATCAGTAAAGAAGTTTACGAATTACACATGATCGCGATCTGGGTCTGTGTAGTGATCGGAGTCCTAACTTTTGGCGCAATGTTTTACTCGATGTTTGCGCATCGTAAAAGCAAAAACCCTATCCCAGCTAAGTTTTCTCACAGTACCACCGTTGAGATTATTTGGACCGTTATTCCTTTCATCATCCTTATCGCATTAGCAGTTCCGGCTGTTAGCTTGTTGATAAAGATGGAAGATTCCAGTGATTCAGATATGACCGTTATGGTTAAAGGCTGGCAGTGGAAATGGGAATACAAATACATCGATGGCGATAACGACCCGAGCAACGATGTTAGCTTCTTCTCGAATCTGGATGAGCAGTCTCTGAAAACTAGAGACAATTCAGGTAAAAACTTCTCAGGCACTCCTATCGATTATGAAAATTATCTTTTAGAAGTTGATAACCCACTGGTTATCCCAGTTGGTCAAAAAGTTCGCTTTTTGGTTACTGCTGAAGACGTTATCCACTCTTTCTGGGTACCTGACTTTTCAGTCAAAAAAGATGCGATTCCAGGCTTTGTTAATGAAGTATGGACTAAAGTAGATGAGCCAGGTATTTACCGTGGTGTGTGTGCTGAGCTATGTGGTAAAGACCACGGCTTTATGCCAATCGTGGTGCATGTATTAGAACAAGCTGAGTACGACGCTTGGATGGCTTCTAAAGTTGAAGAAGCTAAATCTGGCCCAGACTTGAATGAGCGCACCATGGCTCAGTTGATGACTGAAGGTGAGGCAGCTTATAACAAGTACTGCGCAGCCTGCCACATGCCAAACGGCCAGGGTAACGGTCCATTCCCATCATTGGTTGGTAGTCCGATTATTGAAGGCGATATCGAGAAGCATATTGATGTGGTTGTAAATGGCGTTTCTGGCACTGCGATGCAGCCATTTGGGCAACAGTTAACTGAAGCTGAAATTGCTGCAATCGTCACTTATGAGCGTAATGCCTGGGGCAACGATAAGGGCGATAAGGCTCAGCCACAAGACGTCTACGACTTCAAAAATGCCGGTAAGGAGGAATAATTATGGGTGATCATAAACCAACCGGCATTTCACGCTGGTTATTTACTACGAACCATAAAGACATCGGTACCATGTACCTGGTCTTCTCGTTCATCATGTTCCTGATTGGTGGTGCTATGGCAATGGTTATCCGTGCCGAGCTATTCCAACCGGGCTTACAGTTCGTTGAACCTAACTTTTTCAATCAGATGACAACCCTGCATGGCTTGATCATGGTCTTTGGTGCTGTGATGCCAGCGACTGTTGGTCTTGCTAACTGGTTGATTCCGATGATGATTGGTGCGCCAGACATGGCCTTGCCACGTATGAACAACTGGAGTTTCTGGATTCTTCCAGCAGCCTTTATCCTGTTGTTGTCATCATTGTTTATGGAAGGTGGTGCGCCTAACTTCGGTTGGACTTTCTATGCGCCATTGTCGACCACTTATGGTCCTCCATCGACAGACTTCTTTATCTTTGGTGTTCACTTGATGGGTATCTCATCCATCATGGGTGCTATCAACGTTATCGTAACCGTATTCAACATGCGTGCCCCTGGCATGACATTGATGAAAATGCCATTGTTCGTATGGACCTGGTTAATTACAGCCTTCTTGCTGGTCATGGTTATGCCTGTACTTGCCGGCGCGGTAACCATGATGCTGACAGACCGTCACTTCGGTACCTCATTCTTTGATGCGGCCGGTGGTGGTGATCCTGTGATGTTCCAGCATATTTTCTGGTTCTTCGGTCACCCTGAAGTTTACATCATGATTCTTCCAGCGTTTGGTATCGCTTCTGCGATTATTCCAACCTTTGCTCGTAAGAAGCTGTTTGGATACTCTTCAATGGTTTATGCAACAGCATCGATCGCTTTCCTATCATTCATCGTTTGGGCTCACCACATGTTTACCGTGGGTATGCCGGTTAAAGGTGAATTATTTTTCATGATTGCGACCATGTTGATTGCTGTACCAACGGGTGTGAAGGTATTTAACTGGGTAGCGACCATGTGGCAAGGTTCAATCACCTATGAAACGCCTATGCTGTATGCGATTGCTTTCGTGATTCTATTCACTATTGGTGGTTTCTCTGGCGTTATGCTGGCGCTAACTCCGGTAGATTGGCAGTATCATGATACCTATTTCGTGGTTGCTCACTTCCACTATGTACTATTCCCGGGTGCTATTTTCGGTACCATGGCAGCAGTTTATTACTGGATGCCTAAGTGGACTGGTCGTATGTATGATGAGAAGTTGGCTAAAGTCCACTTCTGGTTATCAATCGTGTTTGTTAACTTAACTTTCTTCCCAATGCACTTCTCAGGTTTGGCGGGTATGCAACGTCGTGTTCCTGATTACAACATCATGTTCTCTGACTTCAATATGTGGTCAAGTATTGGTGCATTCGGCTTAGGTTTAACTCAGTTCCTATTCTTGTGGATTCTGGTTAAAACCTGCATGTTGAAGAAAGGTGAAAAAGCGACTGATCAAGTATGGGAAGGTGCAGAGGGTCTTGAATTTAATCAATTACCTTCACCAGCGCCGTACCATTCATTTAGTACGCCACCTAAAGTGGACTAATAGTGATTAATCTGACGAAGTAACTGATTATGAGTGATATTAACCAACAGCCCGAGCAAGATAAAAACAAGGTCATGACCCGTAAACTGGTCATGGTGGTGTTGATCATGTTGGCTTTTGGTTTTGCCATGATTCCTTTATACGATGTGTTCTGTCAGATCACGGGCTTAAATGGTAAATCAAACGGTCTTGCTGTTTACGAACAGCAAGAGCCGGATACCAGCCGTGAGATCACCGTTCAATTTATGACAATCACCAAGAACGACATGCCTTGGGATTTTCAGCCGGTACAAACACAAATAAAGGTCTATCCTGGCAAGGAATATGAAGTTAACTTCCGAGTTAAAAATCGCGCAGGCAAAGCTATTGTAGGGCAAGCGATTCCGAGCTTTTCGCCAAACCTGGTCAGTCAGTATTTCAACAAAACAGAATGTTTTTGTTTTAATCAGCAAACACTGGCTGCTGGTGCTACTGAAGAAATGCCAATGCGTTTCTTTGTGGATAAAGATTTGCCGGAAAAGTATGACACCATTACATTGGCTTATACGCTACACAATGTAACGCCTGCCGAGCAACAAACACAGGCTGCTGACTGAGACGTCAGCGCAACGGTCTTTAACGGAGACATACGATGAGTGAACAAACAAATACAGAATACGAAAAGTATTATGTACCAGAGCAGAGCAAGCTGCCGTTTATCGGCTCTATTGGCTTGTTTTTAACTGCTTTTGGTGCAGGCCATATGGTCCAAGGTGGCTCTCTATCTTGGGTTTTATGGATAGGTTTAGCAGTATTGATCTGGATGGTATCTACTTGGTGGGCAACAACCATCCGTGAATCGATGAGTGGCTTATACAGCGCACAAATGAGCCGTTCATTCCGTCAAGGCATGCTATGGTTCATTACTTCAGAAGTGATGTTCTTCGCGGCATTCTTCGGCGCACTATTCTATGTTCGTATATTAGTTATGGAATGGTTAGGCGGTTCAAGCAACAACGCTGCAACACATGAGTTCTTATGGCCCGAGTTTATTCCTAACTGGCCAATGGAGAAAACCCCTGCAGGCGAAGTCACTCAAGGCATGGGTGCTTGGGGCTTACCGGCAATCAATACTGCGATTCTTTTATTCTCTTCATTTACGTTGACCATTGCACACCATGCTTTGGTGGAAAAGAATCGTGCAACGTTAATCCAGTTCACTGCCATTACAGCAGCCTTGGGTGTTATTTTCATGGGTCTTCAGATCTGGGAATACATCCATGCCTACACTGAAATGGGACTAACCTTGGGTAGCGGTATTTACGGTTCAACCTTCTTTATGTTGACTGGTTTCCACGGCTTACACGTAACGGTAGGTACAATCTTCTTGATTATCCTGACCATTCGTTGTGCCAAAGGTCACTTTACCCCGCAAGATCACTTTGCCTATGAAGCTGGTGCTTGGTACTGGCACTTCGTGGACGTGGTCTGGGTATTCCTGTTTATCTTCGTTTACATCCTGTAAACAGCTAAACAGCCAGACAAAAAAACCGCCTTGATTGGCGGTTTTTTTTTGTCGTTAACATGAGTACGACATGATTTAAGATATGAGTGAACTAGTCGCCCCACATTCTTAACAAGTTACTGTAAGACTTGCTGAGGCGGTCATACTGTTCTGACTTCCCCTGAGCTTCCAGCTCATGTGCAGCGGACTGCTTTAAATCGAATAACAGTTCGCGGTGGCCGGCATCTCGAACTGTGCTTTGTAACCAGCCGACCATGGCGATACGTTCGCCTTCTGTAACAGAGTTAACGCGGTGCAGGTGCGTGCTGGGATAGATCAGCACATCACCTTTGTCTAGCTTCCATGAGCGTTCCCCGGTTGCGTCACATAATACCAACTCTCCGCCACTGTACTCACTGGCGGAAGATAAGCAGAAAGAAAAGGATACATCAGTACGCACGCCTGCAATGTAAGCATCATCTATGTGATTACCGTATTGCATGCCTTGCTGATAACGATTGAGCATCACTCTGGCAAACTGCCGGGGCAAGCAGGCAGCCTGAAAGATGGGGTTTTTAGAAAGATATTTGAGTAGCATAGCTAAGGGGGCTGGTTGGTCATCTGCCAGCAGAATCTGCTGATTATTTTTAAGCGAGCGTACTGCTCTGCCAGCGGTTTGCTGGCCGGAATGGAAGTCGAGCTTTGCCACCTCTTCGCAGATTACATTGAGAGTATTGGGCTCGATGATGTCAGAAAGCTGCAGTATCATAAATATGTTATTGAGAATCAATCGCATCTATGGAATGATAGCCAGTATAAAGCAATGTCAGTTAGAAAAGAAACTTGAAAGGGTAATTCTATGTACGAAAAGCGAAAAATATGGCTTGGCGTGAGTTCAGCCTTGCTGGCAACCAGTGTGGCGTCAACCGTAGTGGATGCTAAACCATTAGCATCTGATGGCAATCAACTCGTTGCAGGAATAAGCAGCGTCTCTTTACTCAGTAGTGGAGAGGGTGAAGGTGGCGAAGGCGAGGGTGGTGAAGGTGAAGGCGGAACCAGTATCGATTTAGTTAAAGATGATGCGGCTTTTTTGGCCCAATTAGGATTGATTCGCGGTCATTTATGGGTTGGCTATAAACTCTACCGAGAAGGTCATATTGACATGGCTAAGACTCATATGAAGCATCCGGAAGACGAACTTTATGCAGGATTGAAACCTGTATTTGAGGCGCGCCAGGTTAATGGTTTTGCCAAAGAGTTACAGATTCTGGCCAAGGCCGTTAACGAAGAGAAAAGCGAAGCGGCTGTGGCCAAAGCTTATAGCGCGTTGCAAAGCAGAATTGCTCAAAGTGAAAAAATCGACAATAAAACAGCTCGAGATGTGTTGTTGAGTATCAGTTTAATGGTCAGAACTGCAGCAGATGAATATGCTATTGGGGTAAAAAATGGTGACGTGGTCAATGTCCATGAGTATCAGGATGCTTATGGCTTTACCGAAATTGCCATCGAAAGGTTGGATGCTATTAATAGTGAGCAGCAAGAACTGGCCAAAGACGACATTGCCAATACAAGGCAGTGGCTGTTAGAGCTAAGAGAACTATGGCCCACAGTGGACCCTAAGGGAAAGCTGCAAGGTGATGCCAGCCACCTATACGGTGCAGCAGCACGAATCGAATTAGCGGCAATGAATAACTAAAATTAATGGTTGCAAAAGCCGTCCTCTGTGGCGGCTTTTTTATGCCAAATTCACATCTGAAAAGGCACAATTCTATTTTTATGGAATCGATGCCTGAAATGAATATCTTTGTTTTAGATAAAAATATAAAGCTTTGTGCCGAGTATCACTGCGATCAGCATGTGGTTAAAATGATTCTGGAAAGCGTGCAAATACTCTGTACAGCACTTAACAAGAAGGGATTTGAGACACCTTACAAGAGTACTCATCTTAAACATCCCTGTGTGTTATGGGTCGAGTATTCTTATAGCAACTTTGTGTGGCTGAGTGCATTAGCCAAAGCATTAAATGACGAATATCGTTACCGGTTTAACAAGACTCATGACCATAAATCGATGGATGTGTTGCAGGAAATAGAAACAATGCAGTTCAAAGACTTGGGTTTAACTGAGTTTGCTCAAGCCATGCCCGTTGAATTTAAGGTCAGCGGGGACGCCATCTCTGCCTATCGAAATTTCTATCGAGGAGATAAGCTAAGATTTGCTAAATGGACCAAGCGACCAATGCCTGAGTGGATTTCAGACCCATCTCAACTCTGATTAATGTTGAGCTGAGCTAACAAAAAATCGTCTAGCCAGCTATGTAATTTATGATTCTTGATAAAACCGCAGTGTCCGCCATATTCTGATAAAAAATAGTGGATATTGGATTTGGAGGGCAGATCGTATATCGCTCGGTAATCAATAATGGGGTCGTCCTTGGCTAGCAGAATAGAGGTCTCACCTTTCAGTTCTTGTAAATAATCACCAGTAATATCATAACCATCGAAATAGGCATTGATACTGTCGTAATCACCATAAAAACTGACTAATTCTTCAGTTAGCTGGCGCATGGAATCGGTTTGTAACGATTCTTCAATATCGTATAAATGCGGAAAAAGCTGCTGTTTTTTGCGTAAAGACCGTTTCCATTTATACATGAAATACTTGATATAAAGGGATAGTCCAGTTTCAAGTTTCACAAGAATATCTTTAGGATCAAGAGCGGGACATATGGCAATAGTTTTAGCAAGATTGATATTGTGCTTATGGGCTTGATTAGCAACGCGCAAGGCAAAATTTCCGCCCAGTGAAAAGCCAGTAAGGAATAATTGGCTGGGTTGATACTGGGTTTGAATGTGTTTAACAGCATGAATCACTTCATCTAGCCGATTGGAGTGGAATAATTCCTGGTTAAGGTGATGACTCTCACCGTGATCACGTAGGTTAAGTCTGATTACATTATAGCCATTTTTGAATAGAGTGCTGGCGCATGACAGTAGGTAGAGAGATTGGTGGCTCCCTTCCCAACCATGAATCAGGATTACTAGCGGAGCATCGACCGAAGATTGGGCATAAAAGCTTTGGAGTTTAATACCATCGACACACTCGACAATGACTTCCTGAGAAGCACCCAGCATAGCTTTGGCTTGATTTTGTACAAAGCGCCGTCTGAGCTTAACTGTAGCTAACAGAGACTGAATATGTTGATTGCGAGCCCAGCGAGGTGAGCTATAGTCGGCCTTTTGGGGAGTAATTCGGTGTTTAATAGACATGGACGGATTTGTTATTTTTAAAATCAAAGTCTAGGATAATTAAAAATAAGCTGGATGTCATGGAATGATCGATAGACTCTAGCTATTCAACGGTTACTATTCAACAGTTCTGATATAAGACTCATAGCAAAAACTTGTGTCGGAATCGGCAAGTGCGCGCTTAATTCGTAGAATGTTACCTTCGCTATCAGACGGATGCCGAGATAGATCAGTGGCTATTGGCTGGATGCGGTTACCCTCGATATCCGTTAAAAGCTCAATAACTGGCTCTAATTTATGATCTTCATTAACAGATAAAACAATAGCAAGCTGACCATTATTCATTTCGACCAGACTACCAACTGGGTATATGCCAACCATATGGATAAATTGTTGCACCAGTTCAGCATCGTAATGATTGGTTTGCTCTTTATAAAGAACGGAAAGAGCCTGACTGGCAGGAATTCCTTTATGGTAGCAGCGGTCGCTGGTCATGGCATCATAGCTGTCAACTATCGCAATGATGCGATCATAGAGCGAAAGCAGTTGAGATTCGACATTTCTGGGATAGCCGTCGCCATTCATACGCTCATGGTGATTGCGGGCTACAGCACAAATCTGTTCATCGATACCACCATGGTTTTTCAGGAATTCATAACCAAGCAGGGTATGTTTTTTGACCTCAGCAAACTCTTCCGGACTTAAAGACGCCGGTTTGTTTAGAATGTCCTGGGGCACTTTCATTTTGCCTACATCGTGTAACATACCGCACATGCCAAGAGCTTCAAGGTTTTCCCGCGAGAGTTGCAAGTATTTACCAAAGGCTATAGCCAGAATACCGACACGAACGCAGTGCTCGGACGTATATTCGTCCTGATGTTTTATCTTGGAAAGCCAGAACATGGCTGTTTCATTGCGCAAAATACTGTCTACCGTATGTGAAACCAGTTCTTTAGAACCTTCGATATCAATCTTGCTGTCACGTTGAACGTCGCTCATCAACTGATAAATATGGGTATAGGAGCGGTCAAAAGTAGATTTAATCTTTTTCAGTTCTTGGCGTAAACTTTGGCTGGCTTCTTTGGGTCGAAAGTTGAGCTTGGGGTAGAGCTGTTTGCGGTTAGACAAATCCTCAATGATTTTGTAATAAGTATGATATGACTCATCATCAATGAATACATGTTGGCAGTATTTCTGTAACAGGTGAATTTCTTTTTGGGTTGAGAGTTTGAGCTCCTGAAACATCACAGGAACCTCTGTCCACGGCCGGTCAAGATCAACAACAGTCATTCCAACCCGTAAACGTGAGGCAGGAATTTTCCGCTTTTCGATGATTTTATCAGTAGTTTTCTTAGGTTTTAAGTTATTAGCTCGCTGATGTGTGGGGTCTTTTGAGGCGCTACTACGCTTAAAGCCTAATAAGTCGAATACTTTCATATCCTATATCTCCCTAGCTACTCATAATAGTACTTAAGGCAAGGAAATGACAAGCAAAAACTGTGTAAAAAACAGACAGTGCAGAGAGGCTATATTTCAGTAGCTTATGAAATATCAGTTAGGCTACCTGGGAGGAGGGTGAAAAGCGCAATAATACTGACTTCAGGTCAAAGTCTACTTCATTATCTGCTAAAGAGCGTTTAATCCTTAAGTTATTACCCAAAGAGTCTGTAACGTGCTTGGATAGGTCGATGGCAATGGGCTGGATTAATTGGCAGTATGGATCGGTTAACAGCTCAACAACGGGTTCTAGCTTATGATCTTCATTGGTCGAAAGCACAATTGCAATTTGGCCATTAGTAATTTTCACAAGACTGCCCACTGGATAGATACCGACCATTTGAATGAACAGTTGAACCAGCTGGCTATCGTAATGCTCATGTTGTTCATTGTATAAAATAGAAACGGCTTGTGAGGCTGGCATTCCAAGTCGATAACAGCGGTCACTGGTCATGGCGTCATAGCTATCAACAATGGCAATTATTCGATCATAAAGAGACAGAGATTCTTCTGAAATCTGCCGAGGGTAGCCATTGCCGCTGGTATGCTCGTGATGATTGTAAGCTGCTTGCTGAACTTCCAGTGCAACCTCCCCGTGTGAGACAAGGTAGTTAAAGCCTAGTACAGTGTGTTGTTTGATGAGCTCAAATTCATCCTGGGTCAAAGGACTGGTTTTATTCAACACCTCAGTTGGAATCTGCATCTTTCCGACATCGTGCAGCATGCCGCATAAGCCAAGTAGTTCGAGTTGAGTACGCTCAAGCTGCATATATTTACCAAAAATAATGGCAAGAATACCTACACGTAAACAATGCTCTGCGGTGTATTCATCCTGATTTTTGACCTTGCTCAACCAGAACATAGCGGTGTCATTGCGTAGAATGCTGTCGACACAGTCTGCAATGATTTCTTTGGCCGCATAAATATCGATTTGGTTGTCACGAGCTACTTCATCAAGCAGTTGATGAATATGCTTCAAGCTACGGTCAAAGGCTTTTTTTGCTTTAGGGAGTTCTGCTCTGAGAGCCAAACTGGTTTGCTTAGCGCTAAAATCTGCCGATTTGCGTTTCTTGTTGTGGAAGAGGTTGTCGGAAGTCACACTGGTGTACGAAAAGTAATCCACGTAAACTTCATCGCAGTATTGTTGCAGTAAAGCAATGTCACTTCGTGTGTGTATCGTGATTTCCTGGAAATCAATGGGGACATCGGTCCAAGGGCGATCCAATTCAATAACGGTCATACCGATTTGAAGCTCAGTAACTTTAAGCTTTTTCTTTTCAAGTTTCTGGTATTGTTTGGAAATATCAAGGTGAGATTGGCTAGACCGACGTCTTTTGGTTGACTCATTCAATGAATCAGCGCTCTTGTGTTTTCCCATCCATTGGGTCAATTTATCCAAGAATTTCATGCAACCTCCTTGTGTCGAATTTTTATACTATTCGCTTAGAGGGACGGGTGCAAGCAAAAATAACGGCATGAAAAGTATTATATATAAGAGCCTATTAGCCATTACCGCGTATGAAATCTTCTAGGTTAATATCCCGAGAGCTATCTCTTAATGGTTTCTTAATTGCGTAGAGATTGTTGCCCTGATCATATTGCTCTTTGGTTAAGTCTATAACAATAGGCCGACGAAAATTACCTTGTGGATCGAGAATAATCTCAATTTTAGGCTTAAGCTTTTGATCGGGGTTGGCTGCGAGAACAATGCCTGTTTCACCATTGGTCATCTCCACCAAACTACCGGGCGGATAAATACCAACCATCTGGATAAATTTTTCTACCAGTTCGGTATCGAAGTGTTTGCCGCGTTCTTTAAATAGAATACCCAGTGCTTCAAGTGGAGCTAAACCATCACGGAACACTCTATCACTGGTGATCGCATCGTAAGCATCGATAATGCCGATGATCTTTGGGTACATGCCGATACGCTCGCTTTCCAGGCGTTGGGGGTAACCTTTTCCGTCAACTCGTTCATGGTGCCCATGAGCTACGTCACAGACAACTTCATCAAAGCCTCCGTGCTGCTTCAAGAAAATATAACCAAGAACCGTGTGCTCCCGCATAACTTTAAATTCGTCATCGGTTAAAGGGCCTGGTTTATTGAGAATTTCCTGTGGAACCTTCATTTTACCGACATCGTGTAGCAGGCCGCACATACCAATTGTTTCAAGTTCTTCTAGGTTGAAGCCAAGCAGTTGGCCAAAGGCGATGGACATAATGCTGACTCGCAAGCAGTGCTCCGAGGTATATTCATCACTGTCCTTGATGCGAGATAACCAAAACATGGCATTGGGGTTGGCCAGTATGCTGGTGACGCACTCTGAAACCAGTTGCTTAGACTCGTCTATATTAATGGCTTTGTTATTTTTGACAGCGTCTAAGAGCAGCTTGATGCTTTTCTTAGAGGCTTTAAAAATTCGCTCAGCACGAGGCAGTTCTTGATGCAGGCTATAGTGTGCTTCTTCGGCTTCAGAGCGCGCTTGCTTGTATTCAGCATTGGGGTAGTCGTGTTTAATAGTTTCCCAGTACTCTTCATCGAGCTCCACGTAAACATGATTACAGTAGACCGCAAGAGTGTCGAGATCTTCCTGATTTTGCAGCGGGAATCCTTGGAACAATACAGGTACTTCAGTCCAGGGGCGATCAAGCTCGGCAATTTGCATACCAAGGGTGAGTTCGTCAACAGGGATCTTGATTTTGACCAAACGGGTACGCTTTTTGCGCTGGCTATCTGACTCCCGTGTGGTTGAAGTATCGTCTTGCTCTTTCTTGCTACGTTTAAAAATCATTGAGATACATCACTTGGGTCGTGTTAATTCATACTAAAATAATTACCTAAAATAGCAAAGTGTTCTATAGCGATATTTTGTAACTTTGTGTTCTAATGCATATTAACTTGCCAGATTAAGGGCGTGCGCCTTGGGGGCTAGCCAAATCCTTGAACTGCTGGTAAGGTATTTCTAAATAAGTAGAAACTTATTGATAAATAAGGAATCAAGGGCGCGCATGAGACTCATATACCTATGATAGAACAATATGCACCAATCCTCGTATTTATCATTATTGGGCTGGTATTCGGCACAGGACTGTTGTTAGTCGGATATTTTGCTAGCCCAACCAATCCTGATCCCGACAAAGAAAAAGCATTTGAATGCGGCTTTGATGCCTTTGATGATTCCCGAATGAAATTTGATGTGCGCTTTTATCTAGTTGCCATTTTGTTCATTATATTTGATTTGGAAATTGCTTTTTTATTCCCGTGGGCAGTGGTTTTTGATGATGTGGGTTGGTTTGGTGTTATTAGTATGGGGGTCTTTTTATTATTGCTCTTGATCGGGTTTGCCTACGAATGGAAAAAAGGAGCCTTGGAGTGGGAATAACTGCCTTTTATGAATCATTCTTTGGTGGTTTCTGTTAATTGAAACGTATTGTAATTAATAGGTGCGACAATGGGACTGGAACAGCAATTACAGGGTGACGGATTTGTAACTACCAGTATCAAAGATCTCTTTGACTGGGCGCGTACGGGTTCAATGTGGCCGGTAACTTTTGGCCTGGCTTGTTGTGCCATCGAAATGATGCATGCTGGTGCCGCACGCTATGATATGGATCGATTTGGAATGGTTTTCAGGCCCAGTCCTCGCCAATCAGATGTAATGATTGTAGCCGGGACTTTGACCAATAAAATGGCTCCGCCACTGCGTCGTGTATATGACCAGATGCCAGATCCTAAATGGGTAATATCCATGGGTTCCTGCGCCAATGGTGGCGGTTATTACCATTATTCCTATTCCGTTGTTCGGGGTTGCGACCGCATTATCCCGGTTGATATTTATGTGCCGGGTTGTCCGCCCACAGCTGAAGCTCTCCTATACGGTATTATTCAACTTCAAAATAAAATTCGCCGTCAGAAAGTAATCCCTCGTTCTATGGCTCACAATGAAGACTCTGTTGCGCACACTGGCTCAGGGAAAACTATTTCCTCAAACAAAGAGGTGTCGCTTGGCTAAGTCATTAGTGAACACACTCGGAGACATTTTTGGCGATAAGCTGATTGCTTGTGATAAAGCTTTTGGCGAATTGACCATTGAAGTAGCGCGAGATGATTTGCTCGATGTGGCCATAGAGTTGCGTGATCAAGATGAACTCAAATTTGAGCAGTTAATGGATCTGACTGTGGTTGACTATTTGAGCTATGGACAAGATGAATGGGCGACCACCGAAGCGACAGGCTCAGGTTTTGGTCGCGCGCGTGAGGCTAGAAGTTCGCCGGTTCATCAAGAGTGGCAGCGAGATCGATTTGCCGTGGTTTATCATCTATTATCGGTTAGTCATAACCAGCGATTACGTGTTAAGTGTTTCGTTAAAGAAAATCGTCCGATGTTACCCTCCGTTATTCCTGTCTGGAATAGTGCTAACTGGTATGAGCGTGAAGCGTTTGATCTGTTTGGTATTCTGTTTGAAGGCCATCCTGATTTGCGTCGTATTTTGACTGATTATGGTTTTATCGGTCATCCTTTCCGCAAAGATTTCCCTTTAATTGGCAATGTTGAGTTGCGCTATGATGCTAAACAAAAGCGCTGTGTATATGAGCCGGTGTCAATTGAACCGCGCGTATTGGTGCCACGGGTGATTCGCAAAGAAAAAGATCCGGCAGTCTATGTTGGCAGTCCTGAGCAAGGGGGCAAACGTGGCTGAAATTCGTAACTACACTATTAACTTCGGTCCCCAGCATCCTGCTGCGCATGGTGTCTTGCGTTTAATTCTGGAAATGGACGGTGAGACAGTGGTGCGAGCAGATCCTCATGTGGGTTTGTTGCATCGCGCCACAGAAAAGCTCGCGGAAAGCAAACCCTACAATCAAAGCATTGGCTACATGGACCGACTTGATTACGTGTCCATGATGTGTAATGAGCATGCCTATGTTCTGTCGATTGAAAAGTTAATGGGCATCAAGCCACCGGAACGTGCGCAGTACATTCGCGTCATGTTTTCGGAAATCACCCGCATTTTAAATCACTTGATGTGGATCGGTGCGCACGCACTGGATATCGGCGCCATGACAGTTTTCCTCTATGCTTTTCGTGAGCGAGAAACCTTGATGGATTGTTATGAGGCGGTGAGTGGTGCACGCATGCATGCTACTTATTTCCGTCCAGGCGGTGTCTATCGCGATTTACCTGATGAGATGCCGCAGTACAAGGTGTCGCCTTTTAGTAATGAGAAAAAGGTGGATGAACTTAATGCTAATCGGCAAGGTTCGTTATTGGATTTCATCTGGGACTTTACCGAAACCTTCCCTGACCGAGTTGATGAATACGAAGCCCTGCTGACCGAAAATAGAATCTGGAAACAGAGAACCGTTGGCATTGGCGTAGTGACCCCGGAGCGCGCACTACAGCTGGGCTTTAGTGGGCCAATGTTGCGAGGTTCAGGCATCGCCTGGGATCTACGCAAAAAACAGCCGTATGAAGTGTATGACAAGATGGATTTTGATATTCCGATTGGTAAAACTGGCGATTGTTATGACCGCTATCTGGTGCGAGTGGAAGAGATGCGCCAGTCGAATAAGATAATTCGTCAGTGTGTGGAGTGGTTGCGTGAAAATCCAGGCCCGGTCATGTTAGAAAACCATAAAGTGACCCCGCCAGATCGCGAAACCATGAAAGATGATATGGAAGCCTTAATACATCATTTTAAATTGTTCACTGAAGGCTACTGTGTACCAGAAGGAGAAGCCTACGCTGCAATTGAACACCCCAAGGGTGAGTTTGGAGTTTATCTGGTTTCTGATGGGGCTAACAAGCCGTATCGCGTGAAAATTCGTGCTGCTGGTTTTGCCCATTTAAGCGCCATGAATGAAATGGCGGCGGGTCATATGTTGGCCGATGTGGTAGCGATAATCGGTACCCAGGACATTGTATTCGGAGAAATTGATCGATAACCATGAGTGCAAATGACTTAAAAACTATGCTGTCTCCTGAGGCAATCAAGAAAATTGACCTATGGATTGGCAAGTATCCTACCGAACGAAAACGTTCGGCGATTATTCCGGTGCTGACAATTGTGCAGGATGAGTTAGGACATTTAAGTCGAGAAGCGATGGATGCATCGGCTGACTATTTGGAAATTCCACGCATAGCGGCTTATGAAGTAGCAACATTTTATTCGATGTTTCGCTTAGAGCCAGGTGGTAAACATGTAGTCTCTCTCTGCACTAATGTGTCATGCATGATGGCGGGCAGCGAAGCATTAAAAAAATGGTTTAAAGATGAGCTTGGTATTGAGCCGGGACAAACCAGCGAAGATGGTCGTATTTCCTTAAAAGAAGTCGAGTGCATGGCCGCTTGTGGTGGTGCACCAATGCTGGAAGTGGATAAGCAATATCACGAAAACTTAACAGTGGAAAAGATGGCGGATTTAATTCGCGATCTGAATTAGAGGTTAGTTAACCGATGGCAAATGAAGTCTGTTTTAGAACTTTGCACCTGGATAAGCCTTGGACGCTCAAGACCTATGAGTCGGCGGGTGGCTATCGCATGTGGCGCAAAATTCTAGCAGAAAAAACGCCACCGGAAGAAATTATTGAAGAACTTAAGTTATCAGCTTTACGAGGACGCGGAGGAGCTGGTTTCCCGACTGGTCTGAAGTGGAGCTTTATGCCGCGACATGCGCCGGGACAAAAATATGTGGTCTGTAACTCAGATGAGGGTGAGCCGGGTACTTTTAAAGACCGGGACATTTTACGCTTTAATCCGCACCAGCTGATCGAAGGTATGGCGATTGGCGGTTATGTGATGGGTGCGACCGTGGGCTATAACTATATGCGCGGCGAGTTTTACGAGCCAATAGACCGTTTTGAGCAGGCTCTCAAGGAAGCCTATAAAGCAGGCTTATTAGGCAAGAGCATTTTAGGCTCTGACGTAGATTTTGATTTACACAGTCATATTGGTGCTGGCGCTTATATTTGTGGCGAAGAAACCGCACTGCTGGAATCTTTGGAAGGTAAGAAAGGCCAACCACGCTTTAAGCCACCGTTCCCTGCGAATTATGGTTTGTATGGCCGTCCAACCAATGTGAATAACACTGAAAGCTATGCTTCGGTACCGGTTATTTTAGATAAAGGCGGCAAGTGGTTTTTAGAGCTGGGCAAAGAGAATAATGGCGGCACTAAAATCTTTTCAGTATCAGGACATGTCAATAAGCCGGGCAATTATGAAATTGGTTTAGGCACACCCTTCAAAGATTTACTGGAAATGGCTGGTGGTATGAAGGATGGTAAAAAATTGAAAGCCGTTATCCCTGGCGGTTCCAGTGCGCCAGTGTTGCCAGCCGATGTGATGATGGATATCACTATGGATTATGATGCCATAGGCAAGGCTGGTTCAATGTTGGGATCGGGAGCTGTGATTATCATGGATGAAGATACCGACATGGTCGAAATATTAGGACGCATTGCCCATTTTTACTACGAAGAGTCTTGCGGACAATGCACTCCTTGTCGCGAAGGTACAGGCTGGATGTCACGTATGATACACCGGATTGCCAATGGCCAGGGTAAACAAAGCGACCTGAAGGATTTGGATGAAATCGCTGGCAATATTATGGGTCGAACAATTTGTGCGCTGGGCGATGCTGCAGCTATGCCAGTGCAAAGTTTTATTAAGTGTTTCAAACAAGAATTTGAAGCGAAAATTGAGCAGGCGGTTGCTGAACAAGAGCGAACCGCAAAGCACGCAGTTAATGAATAACGAGGCACGATAATTTTATGATTTCGATAGAAGTCGATGGCCGAAAAATTGAAGCCGAAGAAGGCTCAATGATTATCGAAGTGGCTGATGCCAATGGCATCACCATTCCTCGTTTTTGTTACCACAAAAAACTGTCCATCGCGGCCAACTGCCGTATGTGTCTGGTCGAAGTTGATGGCGTCCGCAAGCCGTTGCCCGCCTGCGCCACACCAATTTCTGATGGCATGGTTGTTAAGACTGGTTCCAATATGGCGCAGGATGGACAGAAGTCGGTAATGGAATTCCTGCTCATTAATCACCCATTGGATTGTCCGATCTGTGATCAGGGTGGCGAATGTGAACTGCAAGATTTGGCCATGGGTTACGGACGTGATGTATCGCGATTTTGTGAAGGTAAGCGGGCAGTTGTTGATAAGAATATTGGCCCACTGATTGAAACCGACATGACGCGATGCATTCACTGCACTCGCTGCGTTCGTTTTGGCCGTGAAATTGCTGGTATTCGTGAAATGGGAGCGACAGGTCGTGGTGAGCATATGGAAATAACCACCTTCATTGAAAAATCTGTGGACTCTGAAGTATCCGGCAATATCATTGATTTGTGTCCGGTTGGCGCTTTAACAGCCAAACCGTCTCGTTATCGTGCTCGCGCCTGGGAAATGACCCAGTATGACTCAGTATCGCCGCACGATTGCATTGGTGCTAATTTGCATGTGCATACTCATCGTAATCAAGTTATTCGGGTTGTGCCCAAAGATAATGAAGCGGTCAATGAAGTCTGGTTATCGGATCGTGATCGTTATTCATACGAGGCCGTGACTATGCCGGATAATGATAATCGTCGTTTGCTTGAACCGATGATAAGGGTCAATGGTGAGTGGCAAACGGCTGATTGGGAAACTGCTTTAGAAAAAGTGGCTAGCAAGTTGAACATGATCGTTCAAACCGATGGTGCAGAGCATATTGGCGCTATCAGTAGTGCTAGCGCGACCACCGAAGAAATGTATTTACTACAAAAGCTGATTCGCGGGCTGGGTTCAAACAACGTTGATCATCGCATTCGAATCAGTGATTATTCGATGCAAGGGAATGAGTCGTTGTTTCCCGAGCTGAGTATTGAATTATCGGAACTTGAAGCTTTGGATGCCTGCCTATTGGTGGGCAGTGACTTGCGTAAAGATCAACCTTTAGCAGCCCTTCGAGTACGCAAGGCAACTCGGCATGGACAAATTGCGACAATCAATGCACGAAAAATCTACAATAATTTTAATGTGCTCCACGAAATTGAAGCAACTCCTGATGATTGGTTACAGCAAGTGGCTGGAGTGGCGAAGTATTTACTTGATCAGGCGATGGCTGCTGAGGGTGTATCAGCGGACAGTCTGGGCTATGAAGGTCTGGATGAGTTGCTCAAAGACAGTAAAGTTGAACAGGCGCATATCAATATTGCCAAAATGCTAACTAAAGCGGAAAAGAAAGGCGTTGTATTGGGCTTGGGGGCACTGGAATTTAACCATGCAGCAGCTTTAAGGATGCTTTGTCGCGCAATAGCCGGCTTATCAGGTGCAACCTTTGGCATCATGACTCATGGTGGCAATAGCGCTGGTGCATATTTGGCGGGTGCAATTCCACATCGTGGTCCGGGTGGAGCTGATGTTGAGGAAGGTGGACAAACTGCTCAGCAGATGCTGAATGATGGGAAAAAAGCATTTATTTTATTGAAAACTGAAATTGGTAAAGAGGCGGTTAATGCGGAGCAGGCAAAATCCAGCTTAAAGGCCAGTGAATTTGTGGTCGCACTTAGTAGCTATAATGATGATGAAGCGTTTGAATATGCGGATATTATTTTGCCGATCGCCAGCTTCCTCGAAACCCCGGGTTCTTATGTGAATGTGAATGGTCATTGGCAGGATTTTAATGCCTGCGTTAGTGCCCCGGGTCAGGTTAAGCCAGCGTGGAAAGTACTACGTGTGATGGGCAACTTGCTCGATCTGAAAAACTTTGACTATGTGTCTGCACAGGATGTGATGCAAGAAGTTAAAGGTCGTATGGGTGCGGTTGGTGACCGCATTAAAGCGCGTTGGCAGTGTCCAGAGAGCTTGCCAACGGAAGGTCACTGCCCAGAACCATTAAACATCTATCAGGTGGACTGTTGGACACGCCGTTCTAAAGCCTTACAGAAAACCGCATTAGCCAAAGGTGAAGAAGATCTTAAGCGTCCAAAATTGAGTCCATTCCATAATATTCTGGGAGGCGTCTGATGATTGAGATCATTCTCGACGCACTCATTATTGGTTTTAAAATCAACCTGATTTTATTACCACTAATACTTGCGGTTGCGTATACCACTTTTGCTGAGCGTAAATTGATCGGTTATATGCAATTGCGTTTAGGCCCAAACCGAGTTGGTCCTAAAGGTTGGTTGCAACCGATCGCTGATGTGGTCAAGTTGCTGATGAAGGAAATTGTCATTCCTTCTGGTTCCAACAAGGCGCTTTTCCTGATTGCTCCTGTATTATTTATTGCTCCTTCCTTTGCCGCTTGGGCGGTGATTCCTTTTAGCGCTGAAATGGTGCTGGCCGATATTAATGTGGGCCTGCTTTATATTTTGGCGATGACCTCAATCGCAGTTTATGGGGTTATCATCGCGGGTTGGGCTTCTAATTCAAAATATGCCTTATTAGGCTCATTGCGTTCTGCTTCACAAATCGTCTCCTATGAAATTGCCATGGGCTTTGCGTTAGTTGCGGTCTTAATGGCTTCCGGTTCAATGAATTTGGGCGAGATTGTTAAAGCGCAGGAAGGGCCTTTCTGGCACTGGTACTGGATTCCCTTGTTACCAATATTGGTCGTCTTTTGGGTTTCGGGTGTTGCTGAAACTAATCGAGCTCCCTTTGATTTACCCGAGGGTGAATCAGAAATTGTAGCCGGCTTTCATGTGGAATACGCTGGCATTGGTTTTGCCCTGTTCTTCCTTGCTGAATACGCCAATATGATCCTCATTTCTGTGCTGACTGCCTTATTCTTTTTTGGCGGCTGGCTCAATCCATTCCATGGTATTCCTTATCTTGGAAGTGCTACCGAGTGGGTTCCGGGCACTATTTGGTTATTGCTAAAAGCTGCCTGGTTTTTGTTTATGATGATCTGGTTACGCGCCACTTTCCCGCGCTATCGCTACGATCAAGTGATGCGTTTAGGCTGGAAAGTCTTTATACCAGTAACCGTCATCTGGTTAATCGTTTTGACTTTTATGATAAAAGCGGGTGTGGGGCCGTGGTTTAGCGGAAGGGGAGTACTATGAGTCGTATGCGGCAGATATTCCGTAGCTACCTTCTGACCGAGTTGTTCCGAGGTTTAAGAATTACCTGGGCACACTTATGGAAAAGAAAAGTTACTGTTCAATATCCGGAAGAAAAAACACCTCAGTCGCCACGCTTTAGGGGCATTCATGCATTGCGTCGTTACCCTAATGGTGAGGAGCGCTGCATTGCCTGTAAGTTATGTGAGGCGGTGTGTCCTGCTGCAGCAATAACCATTGAGGCGGGGCCTCGGGAGAGTGACGGTACGCGCCGCACCACGCGTTATGAAATTGATATGTTTAAGTGTATCTATTGCGGTTTCTGTGAAGAGTCATGCCCGGTAGATTCTATTGTTGAAACACGAGTGTTTGATTACCACTTTGAAAAACGCGGCGATAATATTTTAACCAAAGAGCAATTACTGGCGATCGGTGACCGCTATGAAGCTGAGATTGCTGAGGATAGAGCGAAAGATGCTAAATACCGATAACTACACCGTCAAGCAGTATGCAGAAGGATCGCTATGACCGCTGAGCAGATAGTCTTTTATCTCTTTGCAACGCTGGCCATTGCCTCAGCGCTTGGGGTGGTGATGGTACGCAATTCAGTGCAGGCAGTATTATGTCTGGTGCTGACCTTCTTCTCGATGGCAGCACTCTGGATGTTGCTGGAAGCAGAGTTTTTAGCGATAGCTTTGGTCTTAGTTTATGTCGGCGCAGTGATGGTGCTATTTCTGTTTGTGGTCATGATGCTTGATGTGGATTTTGCCAGCCTTAAACAGGGCTTCACGCGCTATGTGCCTTTAGGCGTCTTAGTCGCTGCTGGGTTGCTGATCGGCTTATATTGGGTGTTGCGTGGCGAGGTGTTTGGATTAGAGATGATGCCAGAACCTAACAAACATGGCGCTGAACACAGCAATGTAGAAGTGTTGGGCAAGCTGCTATATACCGATTATTTTTATGCTTTCGAAGTTGCTGGCGTTATTTTATTGGTAGCGATTGTCGCGGCGATATCCTTAACCTTTAGAGGTCGTCGGGAGCGACGTGGACAAAGTGTTCCTATGCAGCATCGAGCCAGCAAGGACGAGCGTTTACATATTGTTAAAATGGATGCCGAAGTTGCCGAGTTTGAAGATCAGCAGATTGATCAAGATAGCGACAATACAGGCAAAGGGAAAAAAAAGCAGAAGAGTAAAGCAAAAGCTAAGCCCAAGACTCAAACGAAAGGAGAGTCATCATGAGTTTGACTCATTATTTAATGGTCAGCGCCATTCTCTTCTCCATTAGCGTGGTGGGGATTATTATTAATCGTAAGAATGTGATTACTTTGTTGATGTGTATCGAGCTTATGCTTCTGGCAGTCAACACCAATTTTATTGCATTCTCGCGTTATTTAAATGATGAAGTTGGGCAGATCTTTGTGTTCTTTATTCTGACCGTCGCAGCAGCCGAAGCGGCTATAGGTTTGGCGATTCTGGTGGTACTGTTCCGTAGCAACAAAGACATTGATGTAGAAGACTTGCGGGAGTTGAAAGGCTGATGAGCATGCAAACCCAGCTATTACTGATAGTGCTAGCGCCTTTAGTAGGAGCTATGCTGGCGGGCCTGCTGGGCAGCCGGTTGGGTAAGCGTTTAACCCATCGACTAACCATTGTTGGCGTTCTCATTTCTTTCCTATTGTCATTACGAATATTCTGGGGCTTCCTGTACGGTAATGCCACACCTGTCGATATAACCGTTTACTATTGGGCCAGCTTTTCTGAGCTGTCGATTCAGATCGGTTTTATGATTGATAGTTTAAGCGCTCTGATGATGGTGGTAGTTACTTTCGTTAGCTTGATGGTGCATATCTATTCGATTGGTTATATGCATGACGACAATGGTTATCAGCGTTTCTTTAGTTATTTATCGTTATTTACCTTTTCAATGCTGATGTTAGTTATGGCTAACAACTTCCTGCAACTGTTTTTTGGCTGGGAAGCTGTCGGTTTAGTGTCTTATCTTTTGATCGGCTTCTGGTATCAAAAAGAAAGTGCGATCTTCGCAAATATGAAAGCCTTTCTGGTGAACCGAGTGGGTGATTTTGGTTTTATTCTGGGTATTGCTGCGATATTCCTGCTGTTCGGCACCTTCGACTATGCACCTATATTTAAAACTATGGGACAGGCCGAGGAAATTATGAAGATCAGCGAGCGCAGCGCTGAGAATGCATTAGGGTTGATGAGTCTTGACGGTAGCTTTGTAGCTTGGGGCGATATCAGTTGGCCGATAATCACTTTCATTTGTATTTGTTTGTTTATAGGCGCTATGGGAAAGTCAGCACAAGTACCTTTGCATGTCTGGTTGCCGGACTCCATGGAGGGTCCCACGCCAATTTCTGCTCTGATTCATGCGGCAACGATGGTGACCGCCGGGGTCTTTATGGTGGCGCGGATGTCGCCGCTGTTCGAATTCTCCGAAACCGCTTTAACCCTGGTGACTATTATTGGCGCAATCACTGCCTTATTTATGGGCTTGGTAGCGATAGTGCAAAGCGATATTAAGCGCATTATTGCTTATTCCACCTTGTCACAACTAGGTTATATGGTAGTCGCGCTAGGCGTTTCGGCGTATTCGGCGGCCATTTTTCATCTGTTTACTCATGCATTCTTCAAGGCGTTGCTCTTTCTGGGTGCCGGCTCGGTCATTGTTGCCCTGCACCACGAACAAAATATTCACAAAATGGGTGGTACTATTCTGGGCAGTTCACGCGGGCCTCAGGATAT